>Ga0209107_10000582_pt1 | contig 21162 bp, 26 predicted proteins | sample LakErihyJuly2011_2_FD_187460 | JGI IMG/M metagenome (GOLD analysis project Ga0209107, IMG submission 187460) | Freshwater microbial communities from dead zone in Lake Erie, Canada - CCB hypolimnion July 2011 (SPAdes) (version 2) | ecosystem: Environmental > Aquatic > Freshwater > Lentic >...
ATTTATGTTTAATTAAAGGATCAGAAGATATGGCAAAGCCAGCGGATAAAAAGTGGATTCAAAAAGCCATTAAAAGACCTGGAGCATTCACCGCCAAAGCTAAAAAAGTTGGCAAAACTCCAGCAGGCTTTGCTGCAACAGTTACAAAAAACCCAGGTAGATACAGTAAACTAACTGTACAGCAGGCGAATTTTGCTAAGACATTAAAGAAAATCACCAATAAAAAGAAGAGATGATTTATGGCCGTAAGAAGATATACTGGAATTACTGATGGCAAAAACAAAATACAAGGTAAAAAAGATGCTATAGAAAATATGGTTGGCTTTCTTAGCTATTCCTTCGGCCTGACAAAGGTTGGTACGATTGGGGATAGCCTAACCTCAGTTCACTCCACTGGGAGAGCATTTGACATCCGCGCCTGGGATTATGCAAAAAAAAATTTTCTTACAATTAATTTTGAAGAAAGAAATTGGAATTTAATTCACTACCTTTATATTAATAGAGACTATCTTGGTGTTGAAGAGATACACGATTATGTTGGACTATATGTATCGGGAACAATGACCAGATATGATGGCAGTGGTAGAGGTAGTGATTCATTCTATGGCGCAGGGTATAGATGTAATAGGGATAATGTCACTGAATTATATGCCCCCACTGGGTGGAAACGGTGGAACCTTGAGTCCCATAGAAGTCATGGTGGAGATAGCCCTGGAATGAAGCACGTACATGTAGAAATGTCTCCAGCTGCAGCTAAAGATTCGGTCCAGTTAATATCCAAGGTAGATGCTTCAGTGCGTAATTATTTTCAGCTCAATTGGCACTCTACAGCGTTAGTAGGTTCTGGTGCTAATGCGTATGTCCAAGCAACTAGAATTAAAAATAAAGCCTATCCGATCAGATAAAAGAATCTAGTCAAGCTTTAAGTGATACATTACTATTATAATAGATACCAAAATAGGAGATTAATAAATGAGTCAGTACCCTTACATAAAACTAGTCGTCCCAACTGCTCTTAAGCAGTACAAGAATGGCCAATTAGCCGAAAGTGTCCTCGCTTCAGTAAAAACTGGAGGAAAAATGTATGCACCAGTTGCAGCACAGTTTAACAAGATGTATGATGCTGCCCTTGCTGCTGGTTTTAAGTTAAAGAATGTTGGTGACTATCGTTCCTTTGAGGGTCAACTAGCCATGTTCCGTGACCGTTATGTACTTGAAAACACTGGTACTGGCGTAACCCGAACATTTGAAGGTAAGACATGGTACCTAAAGAAGGGCAAGGCTCCTTCAGCAGCGCCGGATCCAACTGGCCTCAAGGGCTCGAATCATGGATGGGGACTAGCAATTGACCTTGGTTATGACGTCAATGGCAAACTCACCTCAATGGGTGGAAAATGTTTTGAGTGGATGTGCGCCAATGCACCCAAGTATGGTTTCTACCTACAAGGTAATAACGCAGCCTCTAAAGAATTCGAAGCTTGGCACTGGCAGTACACACTAGGTGACGCTTCGCCTGATGGTTCCGTGCAGGCGCCAGTTGAAGCTCTGAAGCCCTCTGGAGGCTCCGTAGAGGCTGGCCCGATGAACTTTGAGTACCCTGGTACTCCAGTCGGTCTTGGGTCAAAAGGAGTATCAGCTTCTCTTGTTCAAGCAATGATTGGCGCAAAAGCCGATGGTGACTTTGGTGCCAAGTCTGTTGCCTCACTTAAGGCATGGCAGACCGCTAATGGTTTAACTGCGGACGGCTCAGTCGGCCCTATTACATGGAAGAAGATGTTTGGCTGATGCGCAAAGTAATTTTAACATTAACAGCTGTATTAGGTGCATTTTGCATGGGACTCTTGAGCGGATGTAGTGATTCGTACAGGTACCCATGTCAGGATCCAGCTAATTGGGAGAGTGCGGATTGTAAGCCACCAATTTGTACAGCTTCTGGAACATGTCCAGAAGATATATACGGGAGTGTACCTCAATGAATGAAAAGAAAAGATATACAAATAGTGAAATAAAAGCTCGTATGGTTTTATTTGTGGGTGCGACTTTAGCATTTACATTTACGGTTATTGTTTGTGGAGTTATGTACGCTTTAGTATTCGTAACACAGCCGATTGACCAACAAAGTCCCAATGACAAAGCTTTTATTGATTCCTTGTTAGTTCCAATAGTTCTATTCCTTTCCGGATGTTTGTCAGGAGTTCTCGCAGCAAACGGATTAAAGGATAAGGAAACAAAGCCTACAGATAGCGGATATCAGATTTACGATCAAGATAGAAGCTGATCATGGCAGAGAAAAGAAATGTTCCAAAGAATCCAAAGCTATGGAGTCAAGCTAAGTCACAAGCTAAATCGAAGTTCGACGTCTATCCTTCAGCATATGCCAATGCTTGGGCCGCTAAAAAGTATAAAGCATTGGGTGGGGCATGGAAAACTACTTCAGCTCCAAGAAAAAAGAAGTAATATAATATGGCTGGTCCAAAAGGTGTAGGTTTAACTAAATGGTTTAATCAAAAATGGGTTAATATAGGAGCCCCTAAGAAGAATGGCAAGTGGCAACCCTGCGGAACCTCTGGTAAGGGTGGCGGATATGCTAAATGTTTACCAGTAGCAAAAGCAAATGCGCTTTCGCCCGCACAAAGAAAAAGTGCAGTACAAAGAAAAAGAGCACAAGGCACGCCAGTCAAAGGGGCTAAGGGGCAAGCTCCAAGAAATGTATCAACTCTTAAGAAGAAAAAATAATGGATGACATGACCTTTGCTGGTTTTATGCCGGCAATGAAGAATGTAGAAATCACTCCACCGACTTCAATGATAACTACTGAAGGTGGATTGATTAGTGGTCATGTGATAAAAATAACTTTTGGAGATAATCAAGAAATGATTTTTAGTACTACCGAAGAACAACTACAGAAATTATTCTTTTTAATTTTAAAAACAATTAATAAGTAAATTACTATTACATAATGGTGGCGTGGTGTGACTTCAAAAGAGCACTGCGCCACCATTTGTGTTATAATAGATTAGAGTAATTTAATACGTAAGCCAGACTGAAACAGGTACATATGGCAAAGATACTTTATTATGATATAGAAACCGCACCAAACCTAAGTTACGTTTGGGGGCACTTTGAGCAGAATGTTATTGAACATGAGCGCGAATGGTACTTGTTGTGCATATCCTACAGATGGGAGCACGAAACTAAAACACAAGTCTGTGCTCTAGTAGACTTCCCAGATACTTACGCAAAAGATCCAGAAAATGATATGCACGTTGCCAAGAAATTGTGGGACCTTTTAGATGAGGCTGATATTGTTATCGCACACAACGGCGATAGATTCGATATGCGTAAAGCTAATGCAAGATTCGTGTACCATAATTTTGGACCGGTCTCGCCAGTAAAACAAATTGATACGTTGAAATCTGCTAGAAGATACTTTATGTTCAATAGCAATAAATTAGATAATCTTGGCAAGCACTTAGGTGTAGGTGCTAAAGTAGATACAGGCGGCTTTGCTACATGGGCTGGATGCATGCGTGGAGACATGAAGGCATGGAAGACGATGACAAAGTATGCGAAGCAAGACGTTGACTTGTTGCGTAATGTGTACATGAAGCTGAGACCATGGATGGCTAATCATCCAAACCTTAATGTATATTCCGGAGAAAGCTGTTGTCCAACATGTGGATCAGATGATCTGCAGCGTCGTGGACAACGCTATACACAAGTGGCTACTTATCAGCAATGGTATTGCAACTCGTGCGGAGCATGGAGCAGAACTAGAATGGTAGAAGACGTAGAAAAGCCTGGCCTAGTTCCCTGATTAATTTAGGAGAGGTGCCAGAGTACGGTTGAATGGAACATCCTGCTAAGATGTCGGTATCTGAAAAGGTACCCGTGGGTTCAAATCCCACCCTCTCCGCAAAATAAAGGATAAAAAATGAAAAGAAATATATATTGTTTTTGGGTCGGCCATAATAATACAGTTATGAATGAAAATAGAGTTAATGGATTAAACTCATTAATTAATAATTCTCAAGTAAATGTTATATTAGTTGATAATGACAACCTTGCTGATTATATTCTTCCAGAACATCCTCTTCATGAGGGATTTAGATACCTTTCAGATGTACATAAGGCAGATTATCTAAGAACATACTTTATGCACCACCATGGTGGAGGATATAGTGATATCAAACCGTGCGCCTGGGATTGGAATCCATACTTTGATCAACTCGAATCTTCTGATGCGTTTGGCATTGGTGCCCCAGAAGATGAGGGAGAACTATCAGTAACCGTAAAGCAGCGTCCGTGGCTAGGAAAATATTGGCCCTACTTAGTGACTAATGATTTGTATATATTTAAACCAAATACATTTTTTACTAAAGTTTGGTATGAAACATTATTAGGAATAATGGATTCTAAATTAGAAAGTCTAATTAAAAGTCCAGCTAAACATTCAAGAGAAGCAGCTGATACCGTTCATACAGGTTATCCAATTGAATGGGGAGAGATTTTATTAGAAATATTTCATCCACTATGCTTCTTTAACTCAAGCAAGATATTAAAAACAATGCCATACCCAATCACACAAAATTATAGGTGAGATAAATGAATCCAGATACCATACCTCAGGGTCAAGGAATTAAGGTAGTTGTTGGCACAAGAACATACCTAGGTGCAGACTGGGTACATGTAGATATAGATCCGTTTTATCTACATGCGACAGACGGCAAATGCTATGATGTTGATATAGTAGCAGACGCAAAAGATATACCGCTACCAGATGATTATGCAGATATAGTATTTAGTTCAGAATGCTTGGAACATTTTCCATGGAATGAATATCAACTAGCATTAAAGGAATGGTGTAGGATACTTAAGCCCGGTGGAGTGATAAGAATAGAAGTTCCAGATTTTTTAAACACGTGCAAAAAGATATTAGCGCTTAACTCTCTTGAAGGCGATAGAGCAATGCAACAGATTTTTTTTGCTGGACAAAGTAATCAATATGACTTTCATTACGTCGGATTGACTAGTAGAATGCTAATTGACGACCTTGAAAAGTTAGGACTTGAAATTATAAATGTAGTTGAGGCAGATGAGTTTGGCCTAATGAATGTAGATGCGGTAAAGTTAATAATTGATCAAGACTATCTATTAAGAATAGATGCAAGAAAGTGACAACATGAGAACAGATTGGTTTGACAACACAGTTATATGCACAGCTGTAACCGGAGGGTATGACTACGCATTTCCTCAGATTGAAGTGCCCGGAGTTGACTATATATTTTTTACAGATGGAAATTCTCCAAACCCAATTCCAAGTCCATGGAAGATAGAATTTTTACCTGAGTGTGACAGCCATTTAGATAGTAGACGCAGATCAAAAAGACCAAAATTAAATCCACACTCAATACCGATATTGAATAATTATAAGTACGTAATTTGGATAGATGGCGAAATGCAAATCCTTCATTCAAACTTCGTCGAAGAAATTATGAGCCATATGGATAATGGTTTCGTTGCATCGCTACACCCAGATGCCGCTGTTGAAAATGGAAGATACTGCGCTTACGGCGAGGCTACAATTAGACCTCCCAAGTATGCAAGTGAACCGCTGGATGCGCAGTGTGATTTTTATAAATCTGAAGGATTTCCAGAAAACTATGGACTCTATGCCTGTGGACTATCCGCAAGAGATATGACAAATGAAAAAGTAAAACAAATTGGCGAATTGTGGCACGAACAAAATCTCAATTGGTCTTATCAGGATCAGGTCAGTTTTCCATATTGTTTATGGAAATATGATTTTAAACCAGACATCCTCCCGAAAACGCTCTATCACATGGGCTGGCTATGCCTAAACCTACACAAGGAAGAAGATTAATATGAATGAAGTAAAATTTAACTTAGGTGGGATTGGGCGTGATTCAGAATATAAGACAGTTAATTTAGCAGAAACGTGTGACATTAAAGCTAATATTATGGATCTGGATTCTTTTTGTGATGATAATTCTGTTGATGAATTCTTCTTGTCCCATACCTTAGAGCACATACCAGTAACTGATTATAAAAAATTCATTCTTCACATGCTTAGAAAGCTTAAGGTTGGTGGAGGTATTCGCATTATTCAAACAGATGCGGGAAAACTGATTCAAATGTGGGTTAATGGTAGTATTTCGTTTAGAGGTATGAGAGCTCCAATATTCACACCAGCAAGCCGATGTGAATCCAATATACTCCAGCAGCATCAGAGTATGTGGTCCCAGGAGGAATTAATTAAAGACTTTGAGGCTTTTGGGATGAAGGCTGAAGCCTTTGACGCTGGATTCTGGAGCTATGATATTGATGATGATATTCTTCCAGAAGAAACGCAGAATGACTTTGGCGCACCCATACCAAACCTTGGTGTGATTGCAACTAAAATCTAATTACTATACTCCTAGATGTATTTAATATTTAAGGAGTTAAAATGGCCGGTAAAAAGCCCGCAAAGAAAAATGTTTCGAATTCACCTGTAGCTACTCTTAAAGTAGAACAACCAGGTAAGCCAATCCTATACGTAGGATTGAAAGGTAAAACTTTTAATTGCCCGACATGCAACAGACAGTTCGTACGTGGCATAGTCTATGAGCATAATAATGAAAAGTTCTGCTCAAGAAACTGCATAGGCTGAATAAGTTTTCAAAACATACTATTATATATACATAGTAACTATCTTTTAGGAGAAAAATGTCAATTTATTGGTTAGCTGAATTTTTAGAAAAAATGGAAAGTAAACTCGCTCCAGCTGAGGAAGAATATGTTCAAGCTATGATGGGTATCGTATCACGATATGGCAAGCTTGCCAATGGTGATGGTAATGGCATCTGGGTTGGGTATGTGCCGGGAATCGAAAATGATAATCTATCCATTGGTGTCAAGTGTGCGAACTGTGCGCTATATGAAGGCAATGGCGTTTGTAAGATCGTAGCTCAGACAGTAGAAGATAATGGCTACTGCAGACTAGCTGCTATTCCTGATGGCGTGGTAAAAGGTGACTCAAGAGATGAATAACTATTGGCTATCAGAATATCATTCTCCAGACGATGAAGAAATGCCGGAAGAAGAAATGCCTGAAGATTCTACGGATCCAGATGATCCCGAAGAAAAGTTAAATCCTCGCCAAAGAATGATGTATGACCATTATGAACATTTGGTTGAGATGTTTGGCAAGTTTGATCAGACATCAAAAGCTAACGGGGCACACTATGCTCCGGCTAAAGCTAACCCTTTTATTAAGCAGGGTATGATTTGTTCTAACTGTGTTTTCTTTATGGGTGGTCAGGGATGTGGAATAGTAGCTGGCAAGATTGAACCTAATGCTGTATGCAAGCTGTGGATTATTCCGGAAGAATTAATTAAATAATAATTAATCAGACTCATCCATTTCTTTTTTGATTACAGCACCAAATAATACTATTACTAAAGTGGCAATGCTGATCTTAATTCCCCATGATTGTATATCGCCAGACAAAGTAATAAGAACTAATATGGTTCCAGCTATTGTCCAGGCCTGCTCATAAAGTGCAGCTATTAATTTAGTTATAAATTTTTTCATTATATCTCCCTGTTGTTATTTTCTTCTTGAGGCTCCAGCTACTGGAGCAACAGCAATAACTGCTCCCGCAGCTATAACTGCTCTTCTTTGTCCCACATTTATATTGGAACCTAATGGCACGTAAGTATTTAGGCTTCCGGAACCAAATATGTTTATTTCTTCTTCGAATGAAGAACGGACTTCTGTTGGAGCTTCTTGTACCGCACTAATAATCTCCAAAGCTTGTTCATCTGTTATGTCATCAATGGGGATCTCAGCAAAGATTTCTGCTGCTTGTTCTCCATCTATAGAAGACAGTACCTCTGCACTTGTTGCAATCTCAGTTGCTTGATCTTCTGTTATTCCATTTTCTATAATCGCATCGACAGCTTCCTGCACTTGCTCATCAGTAACTGTTTCACTACTCAACACGTCAACTAGATTTTCGAATTGTTCGTCACTCAATGGCTGATCTAAAACGGCATCAATGACTGCAGTAAACTCTTCGTCACTCAGTGGTTCTTCGAACACGGTATCAAGCACTTCAGCAAACGCTTCATCGCTTAACTCTTCCGCAAACACTTGATCAATAACCTCTGTGAACTGCTCTTCCGATAGGTCGCCAGATAATAGTTCTGTAGCTGCAGCAACTAACTCTTCTTCATTATCAGCTGAAGTTAAAATTTCATCTACGGCATTAGCAAATTCTTCTTCAGTTAAATCTCCAGATAAAATCTCATCCACTTGATCAGATATCTCTTCTGGAACAGTAGTCTCAGGTTCCGGTTCTATAACTTCTGGTTCAGGAATAGTTATTTCTGGTTCAGGATCTGTAGTTTCTGGTTCCGGATCAACTATAGGAGGATCTGTATCTGGAGGAATAACAACAGGAGGAATTACTTCTGGCTCAGTTGTAGTAGTTGTTTCTGGTTCCGGCTCAGTTGTAGTTGTGGGCTCTGGCTCTGGCTCTGGCTCAGTTGTAGTAGTGGTTTCTGGCTCGGGCTCAGTTGTGGTTGTGGTTTCTGGCTCGGTTGTAGTGGTTGTAGTGGTTGGAGTTGGGTCAATAACAGTGACGTCAACGGTTGCTTCGGGACCATAAGCGCAAGGACCTATTCCTTCTGGGTCAAAACAACTTTGATTTCCCGCTTTAATACCAAAGCGAACAGGGCCAAACCCAGTAGTCGAGGAGAACATATAGTCAGCAAGTGAATAATTGGTTCCCTGGTTAGTCCAAACCCCCCAACCATTCAATGTGGTTCCGCCAATCTCATCAAGGCCGTAGAACGTGACTCCATAAGCATAAATATCAACATTGCTTGCTGTTGGCGCGTCCCAATCTAAGTCTACGCTCCCATTTTCATTAGCTATTGCTGTCAAGTTTTGAACCATATTAAAGTACGGAGGAAGAGTAGTCGTAGTAGTTGTAGGTGTTTCGCCGGAAGTGCCAAGAATACGAATGTAATACCCGCACCAGTTGCTACCCCAGGTATAGGTTGAGACGCCATTTGCAGTGCTGCCTGCGTAGGATGGGTAGTTGTCTACCAGATATGGTTCAATGATCGCCGTTTCGCCAACGTCAATTAAACCAGCGTGAACAGCAGCTGAAGAAAACGTTGAGTCATCTGTGTAGGGATTGGAACCCCAGATTGCGCCACCGGAAGTTCCGGTGACAGTAAAGGCTTGATATGGGCCGCAGCCATTATTCCCAGGAGTAAAAGGCAACGGTGCTGGAGTGATAGATAGATTTACATTGTCAATACTCGGACCGTAATGCCCAGCCCAGTATCCATTGTCCATGCCACTAAAGGTTATTGTAGCGGTTGTTGCTCCTTCAGGAATGGTAATGGACAAACTGAAGTTTTCCAGGTCATGGGCAATAGATCTAGTGACCGTGGCCGAAGCGGGGGAGGGGGAGTCTGAGGACAGGGTTGCTGTCCAGGTGTCTGACACAGCACCTTGGCCTACGCTATTAGTCACACTATTATCAACCACAAATGAAACATTTATAATCTCTCCTGGTGTGACAGGAATAGATTGGAAAACTTCGCCGGTTTGATAAGAAAATTGCAAAGAGCCATTGAACAAAACTCCAGAGCCTCCGTCTTGAGGGACAGTCCATCCGGATGATCCATTAAAATCTCCATTGACAAAAGTGTTACTTGCCTGCGCACTTGATAGCGGTGCAAAAAAGCCAACAATAGCGATGCTAATTGTGGAAAACCTAAATAAGTTACTAATAAAATTCCGCATAATAAAGACTCCCATCCTCAATAAAATAGTAAGACTAAAGTTTCTAAATAAGAGCATAGATTATTGACACACTAGATATTATTGTGATAATATATAAATATATTTTATTGACATTTCTAAAGTTTCCGGCTTATCTAGAGAATTTACATGGTTTTTCTGGAATAACATGACAAAAAATGTTACTATTTATATAAGCGCTTATTCTTATTATGTAGAGGTTTTACATGGCTAATACTCTTAAAGTTAAAAATTCAGGTACAGCTACGTCCGTACCCTCAACTTTGGTCTACGGAGAACTAGCCTTAAACTACACTGATGGTAAGCTGTTCTATAAGAATGGGTCTGCCACTATCATTGGCGCTAAATTAATTACGGGAATAACCGGAACTACAGATCAAGTTACTGTAACCGAAACGTCTGGTTCTTTTGCAATCAGCCTACCTAGTACGGTAAAAGTCTCTAATTTATATGTCAATAACATACAACTAGACCCAACTGGCGCCACCTCCAACCAGGTACTGTCGTACAACGGAACTAAGTTTGTTCCAGTAACGAATAGTGCTACAGCAACAACAAGTGCAACTGACTTAACTTCAGGCACTCTAGATAACGCCCGTTTACCAGCAGCAGCAACAAACATTACTTCTGTTGGCACACTGACTTCTTTGGCGGTTACTAACGGTGTAACGGCAGCAACCTTTACTGGTGCTTTAACAGGCAACGCTTCTACCGCTACCAATGTTGCTTATACTGGTTTAACAGGAACTGTTCCTACTTGGAATCAAAACACCACAGGTAACGCTGCAACCGTAACCACTAATGCCAACTTGACTGGTGGGGTTACTTCCGTTGGCAACGCTGCAACAGTTGTAACTAACGCCAACTTGACAGGTGATGTTACTTCTGTAGGAAACGCTACGACCTTAACTAACGCTCCTGTTATCGCCAAAGTGTTGACAGGCTATGTTTCAGGTGCTGGAACCGTCGCTGCTACGGACAGTATTTTGCAGGCAGTCCAAAAGTTAAACGGCAATGTTGCTTTGAAAGCAAACATTGCTTCACCTACTTTTACTGGTACACCTTTAAGCACGACCGCTGCCGTAGATACAAATACGACACAGATTGCGACCACCGCCTATGTTGTAGGTCAAGGTTATGCGAAGTTGGCTAGTCCAACTTTCACTGGTACCGTAACAGTCCCAACTCCGACAAACTCAACTGATGCTGTCACTAAAGCCTATGCCGATGCCATCACGCAGAGCCTTGACATTAAAGATTCAGTTAGAGTCGCATCAACAGTAAACATCGCCGTTGCCTCTGCCCTTATAAGCGCCTCAACAATTGATGGCGTAGTTGTTGCAACTGGTGACCGTGTTCTGCTTAAAAACCAGACGACAGCCTCAGAAAATGGTATCTACGTTGTCGTAGCATCTGGGGCAGCATCAAGGTCTACTGATGCAAATACATCAGCAAAAGTTACAAGTGGAATGTATGTATTTGTTTCTGAAGGCACCGTTAGTGCCGATATGGGCTATGTGCTCACGACTAACGACACAATCACACTTGGTACAACATCACTTACTTTCACACAGTTCTCAGGTGCTGGACAAATCACTGCTGGTACTGGTTTATCCAAGTCTGGCAACACACTGTCAATTGACACTACGGTCACAGCAGACCTCACAACAGCGCAGACCTTGACTAATAAAACTTTGACTTCACCAGTACTGACAACGCCTGCATTAGGGACGCCCGCGTCAGGTATTGCAACCAACTTGACCGGCACTGCGTCCGGTTTAACCGCAGGAAATGTTACAACTAACGCCAACTTAACTGGAGATGTCACATCGGTTGGCAATGCTACAGCCATTGCTAGCAATGTTATTGTTAACGCTGATATTAACACCGCTGCTGCTATTGAACTATCCAAGTTGGCAACTACAGGGACAATGACAGCAACAACTTTTGTTGGTGCGTTGACAGGTACGGCTTCAGGTAACTTAGTTTCTGGTGGTGCGCTTGGCACTCCTTCAAGCGGCACTCTAACTAACTGCACATTCCCTACGCTCAACCAAAGCACAACTGGTAGTGCAGCAACTTTAACTAATACAAGAACACTTTGGGGTCAAAACTTCAACGGTTCTGCGAATGTCTCTGGAGCGTTGACTGGAGCAACAACCGTTGCTTTAAGTGGTGCTACGAGTGGTACGACAACGGTACAAGCAAGCGCCGTTGCTGGAACAACCACGATAACTCTTCCTGCTGCTACGGGTACCGTAGCACTTTTAGGTACTATTGCACTTGGTACTGACACTACTGGCAACTATATGTCAGGTATCACTGGTACGAGTCCTGTGTCAGTTACACATACCCCAGCAGAAGGATCATCAGCTACGGTTGCTTTGGCATCAGGTTATGGTGATACCCAAAATCCGTATGCATCCAAGACTGCAAACTATGTTTTAGCGGCTCCTAACGGCACTGCTGGAGTTCCTACATTTAGAGCAATTGTTGCTGCTGATATCCCTACACTCAACCAAAACACTACTGGCAACGCAGCAACCGTAACCACTAACGCAAACCTGACTGGTCACATCACTTCAACAGGTAACGCTACAGTCCTTGGGTCGTTCACATCAGCGCAACTTCTTGCGGCCTTAACCGATGAGACAGGTACCGGTGCGGCCGTATTTGCTAATAGTCCTGCCCTCACGGGTACGCCTACAGCACCGACCGCGGCGTTAGCGACGAACACAACTCAAGTTGCAACCACTGCGTTTGTTCTTGCAAACGCTAGTGCAGGTGCTACTACGTTAGACGGCCTTACAGATGTTGTTATTACAACTCCAGCTTCAACAGAGGTACTTAAGTATAACACAGGTTCATGGGTAAATAGTGTAATCACTCTTGGAACAGATACATCAGGCAACTACGTATCTGGTTTTACTTCTGGGACAGGGATTACAGTAACCCATACACCAGCAGAAGGTTCTAGTGCAACAATTTCGTTAACAAACACAAGCATCTCACTCAATGGTTCATCAGTTTCCCTAACTAGCGCAGGTACGCAGACAATTACTGCTGCTGCGGGAACACTTACTGGAGCGACGCTTGCTGCTGGAGTCACCGGCTCTTCACTTACATCAGTAGGCACCATCGTCACTGGTGTATGGACTGGCACCGCTATTGCTCTTGCTAATGGTGGCACTGGAGCAACTACGGCACCGAATGCAAGAACGGCCCTTGGGTTAGCGATTGGTACAGATGTTCAAGCCTATGACGCTGACCTTACAGCGATTGCTGCTCTTGCTGGTACTTCGGGATTACTTAAGAAAACCGCAGCGAATACATGGTCATTGGATACTACCACCTACATGACTACGGCGGCACCAGGAACTTTGACTGGCTCATTGACATTGCGAGCGGGTACTGCAACTGCGGGTACTGCACCTTTATATTTAACAAGCGGTATTAACTTAACGACTGCTGCTGCTGGTGCTATGGAGTTTGATGGTACAAACCTTTATTTCAGTCCGTCTACGACTCGTAAAACTATTGCATTTACAGACTCAGCAATAACAAGCAGTACTTTTATAGGCACTACTTCCGTAGCATTAAACCGCTCATCTGGCGCCCTAACTTTAGCAGGTATCACATTAACTACACCTGTGCTGGGAGCCGCAACCGCAACCTCAATCAACAAGGTTGCCTTAACTGCACCAGCGACTGGTTCAACTTTAACTATTGCCGACGGTAAAACCCTTACTGCATCCAACACCCTTACTCTTGCTGGCACTGACGCAACAACAATGACATTCCCTAGTACCTCAGCAACCATTGCTAGGACTGATGCGGCGAACACTTTCACGGGTATTCAATCAATGACTTCTCCCGCAATTACTACAAGTTTAACAACAGGTAGTGCTTCTTTCGACCTAATCAACACAATAGCAACAACAGTAAACTTTGCAAAAGCAGCAACTACTTTAAGCATTGGCGCGGCAACTGGTACGACGACAATCAACAATAACGCAGTTGTTACAGGCAACTTGACCATCAACGGCACAACATTTACGGTTAATTCAACAACAATTACAGTAGATGACCCGATTATTACTCTTGGTGGCGACACTGCCCCAGCATCGGACGATAATAAAGACCGTGGTGTCGAGTTCCGCTGGCATAACGGAACGACGGCCAAGGTTGGATTCTTTGGCTATGACGATTCAAGTGGCAAACTTGTATTCATCCCAGATGCCACAAACACATCTGAGGTATTTTCTGGAACGCTTGGAACTATTGACGTTGGGGCGGTGCATATTAGCGGTTCGCAAATCGCGGCGTCCAATTTAAGCAACGGAACCACTGGTACTGCTGGAACAGCAATTGTTCTGGCAACATCGCCAACATTAGTGACCCCAATCCTGGGTACGCCACAATCAGGAAACCTCGGGAGTTGTACAAACATTCCTGCGGCGCAAATCTCGGGAACAATCACACCAGCCGTTATGGGTACCTCTTCTTCAATAACCGGGATTACGGGTGCCAACTCCGTTCCAAATACCGGTACGGCAACCGTAGTGGATACAACTACAGCAAGTGGTACTCATGCAATAGAATATACACTGAGACTCACAACAGGGAGCAAGAGAAGACTCTCCAAAATTCTGATTAACCCCGATAGCGCAGGAACAGGGGTAGACTATGTTGAGTATGGAGTGATTGAGACTGGCGGTGCAATTACTGGAATTTCTGTAACGTCAGATTATTCTACGCCAAACTTTAGATTACTTGTTGCTAATACCGAGGGTACTGTAACTGCAAAACTACAGAAATTTGTTATGGTGTAATTATGGCTGTGGCTTCATTTAAAATATCAGATGACCTAAATCTCGACGGTGTGAAGTTTAATCCTGCTGGCGCAACGACTGGTCAAGTTTTAACATATTCAACATCAACAAATACATTCTCGCCAACATCAGAAACCCCAGCAGGAACTGTGGTCATGTATGGCGGAAGTAGTGTACCAACTGGATGGCTTTTGTGTGATGGGACTGTTTATAATATCTCAAGTTACAACACGCTCGGAAACTTGCTTTTGTCTCGGTATGGAGGTAATGGAACTACAACATTTGCTGTACCTAATTTTGTTAGTAGAATACCTGCAGCGACTACACTTCCACTCGTCATATCTGCTGCTTCTTATTTTTCTGGTTATGGTACAAGTTCCTACACCACAACGACACCTCATTATTTCAATACTGGCGATACCGTTGCGGTAACTGGCATAACACCAAGTTCGTGGAACCGCACGGCAACAATTACCGTTTTGGATTCCACACAATTCTATTTTACATTATTTAACGGCTCTACGGGTGGGGCTTATTCATCGGGAGGAACCGCTCTTGGTCCCCCATCAACTAATTTGGCGAGTAGCAGTAATACATTCAACCATTCTCATTCTGCAACATATGGAACTGATGGTGTTAACGTTAACTTAGCGCATAACCATACAACAGGTGCACCTAATGCCGACCATAATCATACACTTAACTCAGATAAAGGAAATCATGGGCACGGCACTACTGGCAGTGGAGGAATAGGCCATGTTCACAACCTTAGTTATAAAATGGGCAACGTCACACAAGCAACCAGTGACGATAGCGCCACCCACACACATGGGTATAGTACGGATAACGCAAACCATTCTCATCTAGATGCAGCGAATAGCGACGTTCACTCGCATGCGGCATCAGGTCTAGGAACAACAAGTCATACTCATGCTCATAATAGCATTACTCTTGTAACGGCAAACCAGACAACTAGTATTAGCAACCATAGTCACGGCTCATTTAACGTGATGCAAATGTTATTTATTATCAAAACGTGATACATCATGGCTGCCTCTAATTTTTATACAACAACTACACTTACATCATCGGGGGTTCTCATTAACCCCAGTAGTGCAATTGATGGCGCTGCTCTTATGTACAAAACATCAAGCAGTTCTTTTGGGGCAACCGAACGAGCCGTTCCAATTGGGACAATTAGAATGTACGTAAGCCCAACTACTCCAACTAATTATATCATATGCAACGGTCAATCTTTGAATACATTTACATATAGATTTCTTCATGCAGTAATTTCAAACAAGTATGGCGGGACTGCTTATTCGGCAGGTGTAACAGACCAGTCGGGTCAAATCACAACGTTCTCTCTACCAAACTTAATCAGCACAGTGCTTCCTTACGCAAGTAATGCGAATACTTCACTTACAACATCAATTAATATTGGTGCGACGTCACAAAATATCGACCACAGTCATGCTTTCCCAATTACCTTAACTGCTGGTGTCGGAACAACTACGCATAATCATACGTCAACTGCTGGAAACCAAACAATAAATGCTGCCACTGCCAATCATACTCATACGTGGGCTTCTACCACACAATTCGGAGGTGCCCATGTTCACACTATTCAGGGGACATCAGCATCACACACGCACGTGTATGTACGCAGTAATGCGGCTCAAGCCGATTCAACTAGCAATGCTGCTAACGGCCATACCCACACGGGTGCTGCACCTGGCTCAAATCATAACCACACCGCAAACTCTGGCGATGCCCATACACATAGTACAAATTCTGGTGGGGATAATCATTCATCACACAATTATCAAATGACAAGCAATGCCGCATCGCTTTCTCACTCACATACCAGTAATTCAATCACTGGCATATACTTCTATATAAGGTATCAGTAATGGCTGAGTCAACATTTCGGATTCCATCGAATATTAATATTGATACTATTAATATAGATGTATCGTCACCTGTCGATAGTCAAGTCATTCTTCATGATGGTACTAAATTTGTATCCGGATATCATGTACCAGTTGGGACGATTGAAATGTGGGGCGGTTTATCAACAAATGTTCCCTATGGCTGGCTTCTTTGTGATGGACAGCAAATTCTTTCAACATCTGCTTTGGGAGTTGTTTTAAGTACGAGATATAACACCGGCGGCGAAACAGCGGGAAATGTTCGCGTGCCGAATATGTCCACCGTTCTTCCTATGGGCATTACTAGTGGTGCCAATGCCAATACACCAACATTTTCTTATCCGTCATCAGACGTAACTCACACTCATGCCAGTTTTACAGCATCCACTGCAACCACAAACTCTGATGGAGCAAACCATTCTCATACCTATCAAGATGGAGGCGCACATAATCATTCAGCAGTGGCTGCAAACTTTGGCCACGCGCATAATACCAATAATCAATCTACAACACATTATCACAACACCGGCGGTGCTAATATTGCATACGTCACCAGTGGAGCAACTGCACATACTGCATCCCTCCACGGAAATCCTGCCAGCGACGATGCTGCACATTCACATACAGCAGGAACACAAAATGCCAATCATAGCCATGGCATTACTGGGGCAGCAACAACACACAACCACACATGGGCTTCTAATGCAACAGGAGCCGCGACGACAACCGCAGGGTCACACAACCATACTGTTACCGTTGTCTCGATTTCGTTTATCATCAAATCTTAGGAGAACAAATGTTGGAAAATCACCCAATGCACGAATACGGAGTAGGCTACTACTTTCGTGAAATCGGTCTTACTGATTCTGTAGGATTATTTAACTTTACTTCATCTGTAAGGAATTTTAGATTTGAAGGAGGTTGGGACGAAAATAATCAAGTAGATTTTAATCGCTGCGATAACTCCGCTCCACGTGACGCATATTTACCAAGCGGTTTTCATAAATGGGACTATGAACTTAATTTATGCTCATGCGGCTCTACTTCAAAACCTCATGGCACAACAAATGACCATTATACATGCCTAACTCATTGCAAAGTTTTTAGAGTCCCCATTCAAACAAAAAAAGGTTTTATCGTCTATCTAGAATATAAAAATCCCGAGAATGAAAGTATCAATATAGAGCGTTCCGACTGTAGTGGTAGAACATTTCAAGAGGTGTTTCGCTCCATCCTTGAATGGCAGTGGGTACATCTTAATTTAGGAAATAATGAGGCCGTAGCAATTGCAGCACATGAGTTTGTCCAAGAAATAAACCCACCTGAGGATATTATTGATTGGCTATGGTTAGGCGTCCCAGACCAGCACGTTGCTAAATTTTTACGAGCAATCCCAAATCCGCGACAAAGAAATATATTAGAAGAAATCCCCGATATGAATACTCGTTTCAACTTATGGATTGAAACTCAAATTACTTCGATGCCAAATATTTGGCCATATGGACCTAGATAAAAAATGAATATTGAACATTACGATTATATTTATCCAGTAGTCCATGACTTATCAACGGTACGTTCTTCTACTTTTTCTAAAATTGATTACGAAAAAATATCTCTTCTTAATACAACTCGGGGAAAATTGGTGCCAAAAGATTTATTTGGTGTATTTATCGATGAACGTAATAATATTTTTCTAGGTTTATCTAGACTATTTAAAACATACAATTTAATTTTGAATTATTATTCAAATGAATATAATATTAATTATACTTTTTATAAAGATGTTGCTGACATTATTACTAGACCGCTAACGTCGTCTCTTGGTATATTTAAGTTCACAGACTCCAAACCCGCCTCTGCTTATGGCAGGGAAAGATGTGACGCAGGAAGAAATGGTCCAGTATTTTTTTTACGTGATGGACAAGTTCCACTCGGAATAGTTGCAAATAGCCTTAAACCAATACTACTTAGTGATTTAGAGCAGTATTATTCTATTTTGTCGGTAGACCAAGTTGGGTATCTTATTTACTTAAAATACTTTGAAGGATGCAACGATTCAAATGAAGAATTTGAAACAAACGAGAGTGATTTACCAACGTCATCACGAAGCCTTTTCCCTGCCTTGAAGATTCTTGTTGAGTGGGCCGAAATGACCAAGGAGCCATGGGGTTCAAATGAACCTGTCGCTCTTGCAGCACAGAGTTTTTTGAATAAAATTGGGATGCCAGAAGAAATAAGACGTGACATTGAGGAGAATCAGACAAACATGCACGTTTATAAATATATTTATGGTGATATTGATGCGCGCAGACAGCCTGAAAATGATATACTGAGCCCTATGACTGGTTTAACTAAAAAATGGCTCAAGACAAAGTTTCTATATGAAAACGTAACAGTTTTCTATCGAGCACTAGCAGACTGAGAAAAATATGAATGTCCGCGATTACGGCAATGGCATTATTTTTTATGAAAATGGTCTTAGCAATTCATTGTGTGATTCGATTTCGTCATTTTATTACGCAAATATGGAACTGACAAAACCAGGGATTACAATTTCTGGGAAATCAGTCACGCCTTCTGGGGACCGATGGAAAAATACCATCGACCAAGAAGGCCGTTGGCATGAACATGGTGTCACGCAAGAAGAAAAAGATACTCGTGCACGTATTGATGAGGAAATATATAACGAGTTACGCCATTCCGTAAGTGCCTATCTTGACTCATTTAAATATCTTAGTGAGGCGCCAGGTGTTACTGATACTGGATATTTATGGCAGATGTATATTCAAAATAATGGTTATTACCGTGAGCACGTTGATGGACAGCAATGGGTATATGCGGTTCATCGAAGAATATGTGGAATTATCTGTTATGTGAATACTGTTGACCAAGGTGGCGAAACTTATTTTAAATATCAAAATCTTCATATTAAACCAGAAAAAGGCGGAGTTGTTATTTTTCCTGCCCACTGGATGTACCCGCATGAATCGTTGATGCCCACGTCATCTGACAAGTTGATTATCAGTTCGTTCCTAGAATGTGAACCGCTATTTCACGTACACGAAGAACACTAAAAATTAGCGCGCAAGAATCATTAAATTCCAGGCATGCCTTAAAAACGTCACTTGTAAAACATTTTATTTAATTGCAGATTTAAAACTTTTCGCCAAAACGAATTTGGCCCTCAAAATTTTTTTCCAAATTCACCCTATATAGGGTTTTCTCCACATAGATGGAGAATGTGACTGCTCTATAGCCTCAGCGTGTTCGGGGCTCTCATAGAGGCGTATAATGTGGATACAGGGGTCTTGTCCGCCCCATATCATCTCTGATTCATCCTCCGTAAGGGGTAGACTATCATGGGTCTCGCAAATTGCCGGACCACACCATCTATTGTTAATGCCTATCTGGAGCCATTCATTAAATGTCATTTTTTAAATCCTCTACTTTGTATTTGATATCCACTATTATACCATCTGTGAACTTCGCAAAGTAATTAATAAAGTATCTATTTCCACTAGCTAAGACAGCCGAGCAATAGAAGTGTAGGATTCCGTGGAATTCAGCATCTTTATATGCAGACAATTCAATGTCACGCTTGCCAGACCAAGTGCCCTCTCGATACAATAGCTTACCTACGCTAGATATCAAATAGCTGTCCAGCATGCAGTGCATATCTTTGGTTTGGAACTCATGTCCCGGGAAGAACAAGACTTCCTGATCTTCCAATAAGATCTCTGGAAGATCATATTCAACATATACTGAATCAAACATTCCCATTGGGGCCCCGATCTAAGGTCTATATTAAAAAACTCTTTTTTGTATGAACGATAAAAAAATTAATCTTTACCAAAAAATATCCAAGGAATAAAGATTACCATTGTTGCCAAAAATAGGCCAAAAAGAAAATCAGTCATCATTTATCCTCACTTTTATTATCTGTTGTACGGAGTCGATTTCCAAGTCTCAGGTCCACCAGCATTTGATGCCGCCAAACTTTCCCAACGGGCATGATTCTCAGGGCATTCTTTTCTTGTTTGGTCTGGGCAATTGCCATTTATGTCATAGGCTAAGAAAAAACCTTGACCGTCCATAGGATTTTGTCCATCTTGTCTGCTTCCATCATCATTAAGAAGATGTCCCCATCCGTCTGTGTGGCACCCTGCTATCAAATTCACTTTTAACTGAAATTCTTCGGCACTTAACGGAGGAATACCAAGAAGGCCATCATGGAATTGAATTAACCAAGTCAAATCTTCTGACTTAAAATTCCAATCATATTTGTGGATGATATCTATTTGCCAGTCCGCTAATGCCCATTTGCCGCATGCGGTTCCATCCATATCACCACCACCACCGTATAGTCGTACGTATCCAGAACCGCAATCTGAGCGGTGGTAGACAAGTCCATCACCATGTTTTTCTGATGTAATTTTCATAACTTATCCTTTGGGTCGTTAGGGAAAAATTTAGATATGACTTTAATGACGATCCAACTGGCCACCATTATTTCCATTCCTATAAATAGTCCTCTAAAAAATTCTGAATGCATAGT
>Ga0209107_10000583_pt1 | contig 21153 bp, 10 predicted proteins | sample LakErihyJuly2011_2_FD_187460 | JGI IMG/M metagenome (GOLD analysis project Ga0209107, IMG submission 187460) | Freshwater microbial communities from dead zone in Lake Erie, Canada - CCB hypolimnion July 2011 (SPAdes) (version 2) | ecosystem: Environmental > Aquatic > Freshwater > Lentic >...
ATTACCAATCGCAGATGGTGCAAATCCACCAAAGGCGGTAGCACCAAAGCTATAGTTGGTTGTTAATAAACCGGCTTGTGTGCTATATGCTGCTACGTTCGAGTTACCCACTTCACCATAGCTCACACGTAATTTTAAATCAGAAAATACATTTAAATCTCTAATAAAATCCTCATCCCCTGCCTGCCATGCAAAAGCTCCAGAAGGGAAAAACGCCCATCTATTTTCAGGTGCAAGTTGTGAAGCGCCATCCGCACGACCTGTTAAGGTTAGTAAATATTTTTCGTTGAATGTATAGTTAACGCGACCCATATAGGATTCAAGTTGCTGACGAACAAAAGTACTAGCCGCCGTAACGACCCCCCCAGTTCCTAAATTATACCAAAGAGACTCATAAGGTAAATTTGTTGCAGCAATGGAATAAGTTTCATAGGTATTTTTGTATGCACTTTGTAATGCAGTTGCATTTAACTTATGTTTTCCTTTGGTTAAGTTATAAGATAACTGATTATCTAAAGTGTACGTACTCCAATTGCGATATTGGAAATTTGATCTTGGTGGATTTAATAATTGAGATTTAGAAAGTGTATTTCTAAACTCCCCATTTCTTTCATCGATGGTAGATGCAGAGAATGATGATTTAAAAGTTAATCCTTTTGCAAGTCCCACTTCAACAAATCCATTCCCCATTGAATTACTAAAGGTGGTGGTGTTTTGATAAATGGAAGGATCTCCATCAATTAATGGGTTAGGCACCTGGTTATCTTTAATACCCATCCATACTGATAAACCATTCCATGGTCCAATAGCTAAATCAAATGCTTCACTTGGATTCACTACATCATTATAATTAACTACCCCTGTTGGTCTTGCTCTGTAAGCAGAACGAAGTATTTCCAAAGATCCAGTTGGATTGGTGCTATAGTTAATATATGCAGTAAAGCCTACACGAAGCCAATTATTTAATCTGCTATCTAAAGCAGCATTCAATGAATATTTTTTAAATGAGGTTACTGGGATATTACCATCTTCCTGAACATAACCGCCAGAAAAACGATAAGTAGTACCCGCATTTCCGCCAGTCACTGCTACCGTTGTATTTGCAGTGATGCCTGGTTGCGTTACTAAACCTACCCAATCAGTAGATTTTCCACCATTAATCATGGCCATCTCACTCGCTGTGAAAGTAGTTGCAGTTCCACCATTTAATACAGCATCATCGACTGCTGATTTATAAAATTGTTGTGCATTTTGCAATTGAATTAAATGTCCAGGACGCTTACTTCCAAAATAAGAATCAAGCGTAACTTTTGGTTTGCCAGCAATCCCTTTTTTAGAAGTGATGATGATTACACCATTCGCACCTCTGGCACCATAAATGGCAGTGGAAGATGCATCTTTTAAGACATCAATGGATTGAATATCCTGTGGGTTGATATCGCGCAATCTTGCACCAATGACTCCGTCAACAACAACCAGTGGTTCCGTTGCACCAGTGATGGTATTTTGTCCACGAATATCAATACTAAATGCTTGCCCTGGTTTGTTACTATTTTTTGTAACAACCACCCCAGTCACTTGCCCTTGTAATGCTTGCGTAGCGTTAGCTGGGTTACTACGAACTATGTCCTTAGAGCTAACAGATCCTACGGCACCAGTTAAATCTTTTTTACGTACCGAACCGTAACCCACCACTACCACATCTTCTAATGATTTACTTTCAGTGACTAACTGAATTTTAACATCAGTTTGGTTGTTGATAGCTAATTCCTGTGCGGTGTACCCGACAGAATTAATCACTAAGGAAACCTTACCAGTTGGTAAAGAAATAGTGAATTTACCATTCGCATCCGTAACGGTGCCCTTGGTTGAATTTTTTTGTGTGACACTAGCGCCTACTAAAGGAACACCATTATCACCAACAACAGTACCAGACAATGGACGGGTTTGGGCCCATGCAATGCTAGCAAGAAAAGATAACGACATCATCGTCAAGAGAATTTTTCTCATGGTTTAGCAATTTTAATTTTTAGAAGCATTAAATATAATATACAATTATTTTGTAATATATTAAAGATATATACCTTTTGTAAGTTAAATAATTTTTCTGATTTGTAGAATTACGTCTGTTAAAATCACGAAATCGTTTTCGTGATTCAGGGGTGGGGATTTAAACCCGCAACAACCCCGCTTTTGATAAATGGGTGACGGGCTTATTGTCCCAAAATAATTCAAAATCACTTAACCCGGCTTGCGTGTAACTATTTTTTACATCGGCCAATAATAGCCCATTGGAATTTTGAATATTAATTTCAAAAAGTAATTTTAATAACCATGTCCCTTTATCGCTTGCTACATTTATGGTGAGTGCATTTTTATTGGATTGAAACTCCATTGTCATCTCCTCCCACTTATTCCCTTTTTTCGATTTTTGGACAATGGTTGTATTAGGTAATACGCCCAGCCAAATCACCTTGTAATTAGTGGAAGTATTTAAATCAGGCTCATTGATTGCTTTTTTTATAAAGTGTGATACAATCGTTGTATTAGGCACTTTAAAATCAAACCATTTTTGTAACGGAAATTCAAAACAATTTCCATGCATATAATTAAATAATGCTTTTTTTAATCCAAAACCAAACAATTCGTGATCTGCACCAGTAGGATCGGTATGTGCAATATCATTATTAGCGAATGTGCCAATTTCATCAGAAACTTTTTTTACCAAAAACTTTTCGGGTGCTAATCCTACGGGACTATGCGCCGTCATGGTAAACAAATGCCAGAAAGCAGATTGTAATACTTCTGTTTCAAATAACTGCCTGACCATTTCCAAGGAGTCAATGGTTTCTTGTACTGTTTGTGTCGGGAAACCATACATTAAATAAGCATGTACCATAATACCTGCTTCAGAAAAATGTTTACTTACTTTAGCCACCTGTGCAACAGTAATACCTTTTTGTATCAGTTCCAATAATCGGTCAGATGCAACTTCAAGACCACCACTCACTGCAATACAACCAGATGCTTTTAATAAATAACAAAGGTCTTGTGTAAAGCTTTTATCAAAACGAATATTGGCCCACCAGCTTACCACTAATTTTCGTTTAATAATTTCTATCGCCACAGCTTTCATCATGGAGGGTGGCGCAGCTTCATCCACAAAATGAAATCCATTTTGACCTGTTTTATTAATTAACTCCTCCATTCTATCCACCAATAAACTAGCGGATATAGGTTCGTAGCTTTTAATATAATCTAAGGAAATATCACAAAAGGTACATTTTGCCCAATAACAGCCATGCGCCATGGTTAGTTTATTCCATCTACCATCGCTCCATAAACTATGCATTGGATTGGCTATTTCAATAACTGAAATATATTGATCCAATAAAAGCCCTTCATAATCAGGCGTTCCCACCTGGCCTTGTTTATAATCAGTGCAGCTGGTATTATTAATATAAGTGACTGTATTATTTACCAGTGTAAAGCAACGCTTTAATTCAGTTAATTCCTTTTTGCCATCTATATGTTCAATTAAAATTTCCAACGGAGCTTCTCCATCATCTAAGGTGATAAAATCATAAAATTCAAAAACGCGAACATCACTCAATGAACGTAGTTCCGTATTTGCAAAGCCCCCACCCATGGCTACTTTAATATGCGGCATGTTTTTCTTAATCCACTGACCACATCTCAGTGAGGTATATAAATTACCTGGAAATGGTACTGAAATACAAACTAATTTCGGCTGTACTTTTTTTAAACGATCTGCAAAAATTTCAATTAGTATTTCATCCAAATAAGTGTAAGGTAATTGTAGTGCGTTGTATAATTCATCAAACGAATTTGCAGATCTTCCCAAGCTTTCGGCATACCGACTAAATCCAAAATGTGGATCGACCGTTTCCTTAATCAAATCACTTAAGTCCTCTAAGTACATAGTGGCAATATGCTTGGCCCTATCTTGTTTGCCCATACTTCCAAAAGCCCACATTAAATCATCCATTTGCGCAAAGCGACTTGCTTCTGGTAAAAATTGTCGGGTACATATATTATGCGCTAAGGTATTTTGCTTACCCTGTAAAAACTGTATAACGGGGTCAATGGTTTGAACATAAGTGTCGCGCAATGCAATCATGCGCAAACTATTTCCAGATAGCGTTACCTCAGATGATTCCGTTTTTGTTTGAATAGTTAAAAATAGTTTTTCAAGCCCTTGCATACTAAACAATTCCATGGTGACTTCAATACCCAAATCTGCTTGAACCGTAGCAATGTTTTTTGTATTAAAAAACCCTTTCAAATACGCAGTAGCGGGATACGGTGTATTTAATTGTGTAAAAGGAGGTGTTATTAATAATACAGGTGCGTCCAAAACATTGATTTATAAGTAAAATTAAGGATTCGAGGCGGCAGTTATGCGATTTATCCGTATAAAGTTTTAACTAAATAAACGAATCAGTGGATGGAATATCTGATGCCTTTTAAATAATTTATCTAATGCTAACAATATCAATTTTGTAATACCCTCATTAAATAACTTGATCGTGCTCCTAGAAAAAATATAACTTTTTGTAAAACATTATTTAACTTCCTTTAATAATCAATATCCTTATAATGAAAATTAAAAGCAACCTTTTATTATACAGCTGCCTCTCTGTACTTTTTCAACTATCGGTAATCACTGCAAATTCACAAACCCCCATACTACGCTGGGAAAAAATGGCCAATGGCGTTTGGAAAGCAAAAGTAGGCAAGCCTGAAACCAACAACCTATTAAGTATCTCCGAATCGAAGCCTAAAACATCCGCTATCAATGAAATGAGTGCTGTAGCTTTTCCACTTAGCCCCAATGAAATAAAATTTGAAATTTTTGACGGGAAAACATACTTAAGATTCCCATTGGAAAAAGCGGAAAAAATATTTGGATTGGGATTGAATTTTAAAACCGTGGAACAAAGAGGCCGAATACTTCGACTACATGAGGACCATTATGATGGCGTGGACAACGGCAGATCACATGCACCCATCCCCTTTTATGTTTCCTCCAAAGGCTATGGGGTATTTATAAATTCATCCAGATATATTGATATTTGGGTTGGCACTGGGGTTCGAGTGGATAGTAAAAATCCACCTGTGGTTCGTGATCGGAACACAGATCGCAAATGGTCAGCCGCCCCCTATTCAGATAATGTGGAAGTACTCATTCCGGCGGAGGGGGTTGAACTTTATGTATTTGGCGGCCCTAGTACACTTGATGCTGTAAGCCGATTTAATTTATACCAAGGTGGTGGATGTTTGCCCCCCAAATGGGGCTTGGGATTTTGGCATCGTACACCTACTTTATTTAACGATAAACAATTACTTGCCGAAGTGGAAGGATTTACCAAACACCAATTTCCATTGACGGTGATTGGCTTGGAACCAGGTTGGCAAAGTAAGGCCTACCCATGTACTTACGAATGGGATAGCACACGTTTCCCTGATCCGAAAGGGCTGATTAGCAATTTAAAAACCAAGGGCATTTACACCAATCTTTGGATTAACCCCTACATATCGCCTGATGCAAAAATATTACCTGCATTGAAACCTTACACTGCATCGCACACTGTTTGGACTGGCTTTATTCCAGATTATTCCATGAAGCAAACCAATACTATTATTGGAAATCACTTTCAAAAAAACTTATTGAATATTGGTGTGAGTGGATTTAAGATGGATGAAAATGATGGCTTCGATTTTTGGTTATGGCCAGATGTCACCAAGTTCCCTTCCAAAATTCCAGCCGAAGTGATGCGACAAACTTATGGCGTGATGATGCAAAAATTAAACACTAATTTATTTCGTGCAAATAATACGCGTACTTATGGATTAGTTCGTGCTAGCAATGCAGGTGCAACGGCATTCCCATTCGTCATTTATAACGATTACTATAGTCATCGTGACTTTATTACAGCACTCATTAATAGTTCCTTTATAGGCACTTTATGGACTCCTGAGGTACGAAGTTCAGGCTCGGCGGAAGATTGGCTTAGACGTATGCAAACTGTTTGCTTTTCACCCATGGCAATGTTAAATGCATGGGCAGACGGTACTAAGCCCTGGACCTTTCCCGAAGTGGAAAAACAAGTGGCCGATGTCGCTAATTTAAGAATGCAATTAATTCCCTACTTATATACTTGTTTCGCGGAATATGCATTTTATGGTCGTCCCCCGTTTAGGGCAATGAACTTAGTAGATGGGTTTGCTGCAATAAGTAAAGAAGAAAGCGCACAACTTGACTCCGAAAAAAATCCTTATAAAATGGCTGTAAAAAAAGAAATTAAGGACCAATATATGGTTGGTGATCAGTTATTAATTGCCCCCTTATTTACAGGAGAAACCAGCAGAAAAGTAATTTTACCTGCTGGCAAATGGTACGATTTTTATACGGGGAAATTGGTGGGCGAAAGCGAAGTAATCACCGTTACCCCTGGATTAGACCATATCCCTGTATTTGTTCGAGATGGTGGTATTGTTCCAATGACCGAAAGTACCACTGTTGCAGAAGGTAAATACGACTTAGTGATTAAGCATTATGGTGAGAAAGAAGCAAGCTACCGCTTATATGATGATGATGGTAAAACATATGACTATGAACGCGGAGCATATTCCTGGAGAACGGTAACAATTAAAAGAGATAGTAAAGGTCAATTGGCAGGTTCCATTTCAGAAGTAGAAAAAGGGAAGCCCAACAATATTGGCAAAATAAGTTGGGAGTTTAAAACAAAATAAAAGTTGAAGATCACTGTGTCTTAGTCGCCCTAATTAAAAAAGCCTTTCCGATTTCGGAAAGGCTTTTTTAATATCGAACAGTTTTAAAAACTTATCTTATTTCTTTTTCAATATTAAAGGATATGTGCCAGACCAAGTACCAGCAACATAACCATAAACTACATCCATTCTAATGGTCTGACTACAAGGTGACACTACACTAGATGTGCTAGCCGTAACCGACATAAATGGGTCTTTATATGTTGGTCCATAAACCCATTCAGTTCCAATTAATTGTTTAGTAATTGACACTTGATTATTTAGTGGATTAACATTAACAATAATTGGTAGAGGTTTTACAGCATTAATATTCAAGAAAGAGAATTGAGTATTACTAATTTTAGTAAATTTTATTACGTCTCCTGGTGCAAAGTCTTCCCAAGCATCAGAAACAACCACAAAGTCACCTTCGTAAATTGCGGGATTGTAAGCACAAATAGCTGCAAAGCGAGCAAATTGACTAAAGCCTGGGTAAGCTTGTATACCACTGTTATTTGAAGTGACTGCCTGTGTTCCTATAGATGCAGGGAATGCTTCGTATTTTTTTACACCTACATATAAATCAGGCGCAAAATCATAGGAATCTCCTAATGCAATTGGAGCACCAAATAAAGTAGCTATTTCAGCAGCGGTTACTGAAAGAGTAGCTGGAATTGAAGTTATGTCCTTTTTAAACACCTTTACATTGCTGCTACTACCATTTTTTCTTACAACAATATCTACTTTATCTGGTGGAGTAGCTCCTTGAAAGTAAAGACTAACTTGAATTTTACCAGAAAACCCTGAAAGGTTCAAAAGATCAAGTGACTGTGATCCTGTAGATTCAATGCTAGTGGATACTGCTGGCACATTGTTTATTATAACACTTGACCTAATTCCTCCATCATCCTTCTTACAACCCGCTAAGGCAATAATAAGACCTAAGGTTAAGGTCGCAAAAATGTTTATTTTTCTATTTTTCATAATCTATTAATTTTATTTTAATATATCAAACGAGTATTAATTTATTGTCCAACTGGTTGCCAAAATACACGATAAGATTCTGCTACTTTTTGTGGTAGTGCATTTGAGTTTAATGATATTTCATTTACATCGAATGGTAATGACAAAGGATATGCTCTATCGTTTGATACAGGCACATTTGTTGCAGGATACGTTGGTGGGGCTCCAGGAGATGCAAAAGTTGTAACAGTACCAATGGGTGCTGGTGAAAATAATACAGGGAACTTAGTTCTTCTGTAATCTGTCCAGTTATCAACAGGATTTTCAATTCTGTTGATCCATTTTTCAGTCATAATAAACTCCAATCTTTTTGAAGCAGTTGCAGCTTTATCATAAGCAGCTAAAACAGCAGTTTTATAGGTTGTAGTAGCAGCTAAAGTTGCAATTGCAGGAACCACTTGAGGGGCCTTTGCATCAGCAGGCTTAATAAAGTTGATAATGATATGATCCATTTGTAAGAATGATTCATCTAATGCTTTGCTAAATACTGTTTTTTCATTTCCAGATGCAACACCAGCATTGATTAACTCCGCCTCAAGAAATAATCTGTCAGCATAAGTAATAAACTGGTGAGGAAGTGCTCCAGTACCTGCATTAAGCGCACCTAAAGTATTAATAGTTTTTGCACCACCATCCTCATATCTACCACCAGCAGGATATAAACCTAATAATGAATAAGTAGAACTGTTTGATCCATCACGACAAGGACCGGTAGAACCAAATGTAATGGTGATAAAACCACCATCACGATAATCTGTACAGTTTTCTGGAGTAGCTGTTGAACCTGTTGCTGATTTTTGGTTATATATGTAGTAAGGAATTCTTGGATCTGCGATACCAGTTAAAATATTTGAGTTTCTGCCTTTCATGATTTCATATAACCATGGGCTAAATAACTGACCACCACGTTGTGTAGCATTATAATCACCATAAGCAGGGTGTCTATCATCAGTAGTACCAAAAGGTCCGTAAGGAAGCATGAAGCTTTCCGCTTGTGAATTAATTAAAGTACTAGGTGAAGCTAATAAAGCAGCAACTTGTGTTTTCACATCTTGTACCAATCTAACTTGCGTGTACAACTTTAATTTAAGTGTATTCGCTGCTTTAATCCAGTTAGTCGTATTTCCTTTATAGATATAATCGTCGCTACCTGGCTTTGAAGGATTGGGTGTTGTATTACTGAAATCAGCAACACCTTCATCTATTAATTTAATTAACTGAGGATAAATATCAGCGCCTTTATCAAATTTAGGTTGCGTAATTCCTTGTTCAAATTTATTGAACTCAGAAAAAGGACAATCGCCATAAACGTCAACTAAAACACTAAAAGCATAAGCTTTCAAAATTTTAGCAACGCCAACGTAAACAAAACGCTTTTCAGCTGTACCTTGTTTAATAAGTACATCTAAATCTTTGATAGAGCTGTAAAGGCCACCCCATCCTGCTGCACCTGCACCGTATCTATCAGCACCTACTCGACCTATTGTTTGATGCGTATATACTGAAGTGACGCCACCAAGACCAGTACCTAACGCAACACTGTTGGCAAGCCCAATTTCAGCATTACTTAATATCAGAGATACAGGAACTGCTGTTGGACTGTTTAAATTCTTATTTACATCAAGAAATTTTTCACAGCTTGAAAAAACAAGAGCAGACATTACCAAGGCGGTAAATGAATTTATATAGTATTTTTTCTTTCTCATAGTTGGAAATTTTATGTATAATTATTAGAAAGTTATGTTTAAGTTAAGACCGAATCTTTTTGTACTTGGTGCACCACCATTATCATTACCTTGAGTATTAGCATTAACAACAGAGTTGTTGTCTGTATCCCAACGTGAAGACTTAGGTACATTAGGCGCCAAGAACCAAAGATTACGACCACTAAATGAAAGTGTTGCAGCAGTTAGCTTTAGTTTCTTTATTAAAGTAGGAGAAACGTTATATGCTAAGACAACCTCTCTTAATCTGTAAATCGTACCATCAAATACACTCCATTCTGTAGGACCATTGACAGCAAAAGTACCACCTGTTCCCGATGGAGAGAAATATAAATCATTGGTGGTCATTCTAGTTTGGTTAGGAACCATTTGACCGTTGACTAATAGTGGAACATATCTGTTTTGACCATTAGCACCAAGCACTGGTGTTGGATTGGCGTAAACACCTTCAACAACCACATTTTTTTCTCTGTCCCTGGTATCCATCAATACACCTCTACCCAACATAGAAGCTAGTGGATCACTAAAAAAGTCACCGCCCTTAGTCATATCCCAAAGTACTTGTAAATTGAATGCTTTATAATTGAACGTATTTGTAATACCAATTTTATAATCCGCATTTGGATCACCTACCATTCCTTCATTTGGATCAACAAATGGAGCACCGTTTGATGGGTTGATTAATAATCTACCATCTTCTGTACGAGCAGAACGGCTACCTCTTAAATAACCATAAGGGAATCCAGGTTCAATCCAGTTTCTACCGCCAACAATATCTCTAGTTAACCCTTTTACTAATGATTCAGTTGTATTTATATTTTTTGTAAAAATGGTTCTTATATTCCATTGAAAATCTTTTTTATTGTCAATGACACTTACATCAATAAAAGCTTCCCAACCTTTATTACTGATCTCACCTAAATTAGTATAAAAGGAAGAATAACCAGTTGTTTGAGGTAAACCAATTGCATAAATTAACCCCGTTGTTCTTTTATCGTAATAAGTAACACTAGTTTCGACACGTCCATTGAACCATTTATTATCAGCCCCAAATTCCCACTCTTTTGTAAACTCTGGAGTTAAATTTGGATCGTAGCTAGAATTACCTCTGGAAGCCAAAGATTGACCTTGGAAACCTGCAGAGTTCAAACCAAAGATTGGTTCACCGTTACCAGGTGCAGCATCATTACCAACCTGAGCGTACGCTGCACGAATCTTACCATAAGTAAAAATGCTTGAATTCATTTTCAATGCATCTGTGTATATAAAGGATGTAGTAACTCCCGGATAGAAGTAAGAAGCATTTTTATATGGAAGTGTAGAAGTTAAGTCATTTCTTCCGGTCAAATCTACAAAGGCGAAGTTTCTAAAACCGAATGAAGCATTTGCGTAATACCCAACCAATCTCCTCTTTGATCTACTATCCCCACTAAATCTTTGTGTTGAAGTATTTGTTAAGTTATATATACCTGGAATTACAAAGTTAACACCCTGTACTTGTTGACTTCTTGATGATCTTTCGTTGATATCATTACCAACTCTTAAATCCAAACTCCAATCATCAGAAATTCTTGGCTTATATAATAAGTACAATGAAGATTGTAATTCTTGTTGTCTAGTAATTACTTCAATAATATTACCTAAGAGATTATCACTTCCGCCCAATGATGATTTATCAATAATTTGATCTCTAAATAAAGCGTAACTATTCACACCTAAATTATAATTTAAGCTTAATCCTTTTTTGAATTCATAAGTACCTCTAAGCGTTGCAACTAAACGATCATCAATTGAAGTGATTCTATTGCGCTTAGCTCCAAAAACTGGATTTGTGTATTGTCCGTCATTGAAACCAATTTGTTGACCAGCTCTGTTTTCGCTAGGATAACCTGTAATATCCCAGTTTCTAGCCATTGTAAATGTACGACCCCACTCCGTTATGAAACTTTGAGCTCCTCCAATATAACCACCCACTTGCTCAGACCTATTATAAGCCATACTAGCCCCAATAGTCAATTTTCCAACTTTAGTTTGACCACCGACACTGAAATTGTTTTTCTTATAACTTGTATTTGTGATATATCCTTTTTGATCTGTACGAGAAATTGTTATATTGAATAATGAATTTCCTTCACCACCTTGCAGACTCAAAGAATTTTCAAATAAGTTACCAGTGTTGAATAAGGAAGAGACGTTATCTGGAATTGCTTTATAAGCAATCATACCATTTGGAAATAATTCAGGATATGAACTAAACATCGTAGCCCAAGTAGTTGCCGGAATTGAATCCACCCCTGAAGCTGATCTACGAATTACACCACCTGAACCATTATATATGTTGCCTTGACCAAATTTACCACCCCAAGAACCATTTGCTCCTTGAACTGTAAAATTGGCACCAGCGCCGTAAGTATTTTGAAAATCAGGTAATGATGAAATTGATTCTTGGCTGAAACCTGCTCTATAAGTTATATTCAAGCTTTTTTGACCTTTTTTAGGCGCGCCTGATTTAGTCGTAATCAATAAAACTCCGTTTGCACCTCTTGATCCATATAAGGAAGAAGCCGCAGCACTTTTCAACACAGTAATTGATTCTATATCATTTTGATCAAGGTTAGCTAATCCATTACCATATGTACCACCGCCACTAAAAGGATTTGAAGTATTAATCACTGGATTACTATAAGGGATACCATCTACTACGATCAAAGGCTCACTACCATTGAAAGAAGAAACCCCTCTGATTTGAATACGGGCAGCTGAACCGGGAGCACCTTGTCCAGCTCTGATATCAACACCAGGAACTCTACCTGCAAGACCTAACAAAATGTTAGGTTCAGATTTTTGAAGAAGGGTTGTAGGATCCACTTTCGATACTGCATATCCTAATGCTTTTTCAGAACGCTTTATTCCCAAGGCTGTTACTATTACTTCAGTTAAGTCTGATCCAGATGAAGAAAGTGTAACATTAATTATATTACTCGCACCAACTGTAATTTCCTTAGTGCCAAATCCGACACTAGAGAAAACTAATACGTTTCCTTTCGCAGCACTGATCTTATAACGACCTTGATCATCAGCAGCAGTTCCAGCGCTTCTGTTTGATTTAATAACTACAGACGCAGAAGGAATGGGAGCTCCTTTGTCATCTGTAACCTTACCGGATATAGAAAGGTTTTGAGACTGGCCCGCAATGGCAAAAAATAGCATCGCAACAACCAAACTAGACAAGATTTTTCTCATGTTTGTTAATTTTAAATTTAGTACCCATTATAAATGGAGGATGCAATGTAATAAAGAAATGTTAATTTAAAAAAAATAATTATTTAGTAATAAAAGCTAACTCATTGATAAACAATATATTAATTTTTTAATAACACACCTTAAACTTGTTGATTTTATTATATATGTAGTTTGCTGCTATTTAAAAGCGCCAACTTAACGCTCACAAACTATTGATTATGAACTAGTTTTTAAATTTTAAAATGAAAATGGTACATTTAATCTTTTCTACTTTTTATTGTCAAAACCCTCAGTTGAAAATAATAAAAGCGAATATTTCCAAAAACGAAAATCTCTATCAAATAACAAACCTTGCCAATTGAAGCATTTTAGTATTAACATAAAAAAGTGGCCATTCATTTTAATTGGAATATTCCCAATTTTCAATACCACATTTGCGCAAAAGCTTTTAACTGCTGATGTAAAAGAAAAAGAAATATACACTGTTATCCGAAATAAGACAAGCCCTTCCAACGGGGAATCGCCAAAGTTTAATTCCCCAAGTTTTCAATGGCCTTCCAAAAAATATGCAACCTATAGCATTCGAATTGCAAAATCGAAAAATTTTGAACAATCATTAATCGAAAAAAACAATATTGCATTTGCACTATTTAATCCACATGAACAATTATCCGCTGGCAAGTGGTATTGGCAATATAAAATAAATCAAGAAAATTGGCAGCCTATAGATTCTTTTGCTATCAATACTTTCACGCGAATTTTTCCAACAGTTTCGGTCGAAAATATTATAAATAATATTCCCGCTGGGCATCCTCGAGTTTTAATCAATAAATCTGAAATAAATAATTTTAGATTAAACGCAAGCAAAACGAAAGAAGCCATTGCAATTATAAATGAAGCGAATAAAATTTTAACGGCTCCAATTCCAAAAGAAGGGGACGCATTACCGAAATACCAAGGAAAAGATAAATTCGAAAATGAAAAAATAGCATCACTTGCTAGCAAATGGAGTGGTAAAAAAGTACAAGAAACTTTAAATATTTTTTCACAAGCATATGTATTAACTGGAGATGAGAAATATTTTAAAATCGCTAAATTATGGATGTTAGAAGTGGCCACCTGGGATCCGATGGGGCCTTCACATACCAACAATTTTGCCGACGGTGGTATTATGTCAAGTTTGGCCATAGGATTGGACAGTTTTTGGGATTTGCTTACTGAGTCAGAGCGACTATTAATCAAGAAAAATATAAGCACGCGCGCGGACCAATTTTATAAATTATGGATGAACCAAGTGGAAGCAAGATCCTCGTCCATGCATGTGTGGCAGCATATCATGCACAATTTATTGGAAACTGCATTGGCATTAAAAGGAGAACACCCGACCGCTGAAAATTGGATAGAATACATCTATGAACTTTGGATTGCGCAATCACCCAAAATGGCCGAGGATGATGGTGCATGGATCAATGGCAGTGCCTATTTTGGCATGAATGCATTAAGCTTAATTGATATCCCCACCATTTTTAAAAAATTATCTGCCGTTGATTTTATGACAGCGCCTTGGTTTCAAAATAATCCAAAATGGTTAATTTATTCCTTTCCGCCGAATTCCACTTCCGATGGTTTTGGTAATGATGGCGAAAGATATAAGTTTCCTTGGATCAATTATGCAGGATATACAGATGCACTAGCAAGATTAACAAATAATCCATCTGCAGCCTGGTATGCGAATGCAGTGGCAAAAAGTATAGGGAAAGATATTGCTGATGATGCAGAATTTAGATGGTTCCGTATTCGCGATGGAATAAAAAAAACAACCGATTTTAACACATTACCATTTACGCAAGATGCATTTTTTCCGGAAGTGGGCGTTGGCTATATGCATACAAATGTACAAGACACAAAAAATGATTTGATGCTATCATTGCGCAGCAGTCCATTTGGACCCATGTCACACACACATGCCGACCATAACACCTTTAATATTGCCTATGGTGGTAAAAGATTATTTTATAATACAGGCTATCGACCAGCGATGGGCGACCCGCATTTTTTAGGATGGTACAAACATACCCAAGGGCATAATGGTGTTTTGATTGATGGTCATGGGCAGCCATTTAGTGATGGCGCATTTGGATGGATCCCAAGAAATATTCAAGGTGAACAAATTTCATATGCAGTGGGTGACGCATCAAATGCATATTCTGGTATTGTGGATGGAAAAAAAATTGACCATGGTATGAAATTATTCAGAAGGCATTATATAATGTTACGGCCTTCCATCATTATTATTTATGATGAACTAGAAGCAGATCATGCTGCTGAGTGGAGTTGGCTATTGCACAATTATAATGGATTTACAATGAATGCTAAAACACAAACTGTTTTTGCAGAAAATGAAACTGCAAAAGCACAAGTATCTTTAATGAGCTCCAGCGATATTCATTTAAATGTTACTGATAAATTTTCCGTACCTGTGGATAATTGGACCAATAAAATAAATGAAGATGGCGACACACTCAACTTTGTAAACCAATGGCATTTAAAAGCGGCATCCAAACAAAAAACTGAAAAAATGCGCTACCTCGCTGTAATGCAAATAAAGCCAGATGGCCGTTTTGAAAAAATATTAATGTCAAACAACAATGAAACTATTTCAATAGGTCATTATCGCATTAAAGCAAACATGAATATTAACGAAGCAGCAGGTATTCAAATTAATAATATTGAAAATACCTTGAGTTTTGTTTCAAGCGGCACACTTATGTTTGAAAAAAATAAATACATTGGAACTGATATAAAAAGTGCCAAATTGATTGAAAAGAAAGATGGAAAAATTATTTTTAAAGAAGTGTTGGACGAAATGCCCCCTGCTATGAAAAGAATGATGTCAAAAATTGAAAACAATAAATAGTTGTACAAACTATTATCGCAAAAAAAGTAAAATGAAAAAATCGTTGCAAAAAACAATTAGCCCCTTCTTTGCCCTACTTATTTTTATTACAATCGTTGGAATTCTACCATATAGTAGCTATGCTCAAAATACAACCCCGAAACAAAAGCCCAATTTCATTTTTATTTTAATTGATGACTTAGGCTGGACCAGTAGTTCCCAGTTAATGGACGGCAAAATTGCAAATTCGAAAAGTGATTATTACGAAACGCCGCAAATTGAAAAATTAGCAGCAAAAGGAGTTCGTTTTTCAAGTGGCTATGCCCCATGTGCAGTATGTTGCCCAACGCGAAGAAGTATACAATTTGGACAAACACCTGCACGCCAAGGTGATATCCTATTCCCAGAAAAATATGATCCATCAAAAAATATGGTCAGTTCCATACCCCAATTATTAAAATCAATATCTCCATTATATCGCACCGCCCATTATGGCAAATGGGATTTACGTGCTGATATTTTTCCTGAAGATTTGGGTTATGACGAAAGTGACGGAGACACTGGTAATAATAATGGAGATATGAACTCCTCAAAGGAAACCAAGTGGACTGACTTATTTATAAATAATGACCCAAAACGAATGGAATCCATTACGGAACGAGCATTAAACTTCATAACAAGACAAGCAAATTCAGGTCATCCATTTTATATGCAAGTTTCCCATTATGCAACACATGTTGACTTTCAGACTACAAAAGCGAGCATCGATAAATTTAATGCGAAAACAAAAGGTGCCATTCACAATAATCCAGGATTTGCTGGCATGTTAGAAAATGTAGATGCTGCTATTGGAAAAATTTTAGATAAAATTGAACAATTAAAAATTGGCGACAATACTTATGTGATTTTAATGGCTGACAATGGATCCGTTGAATTTTTTCCACCTGTAAAAAATAAATTTGACCTCCCTTCAGTATTTAAGACCCATACCAATAGCTACCCTTTACGAGGTGGAAAATGGACTTTGTACGAAGGTGGTATCCGTGTCCCCTTTATGGTGATTGGCCCGGGTATTAAAGCGGGGAGTCAAAGCAATGTTCCAGTAACAGGATGGGATATTTTACCTACTATTAGTGATTTAGCAGGTAATACAAGTGCGTTACCTGAAAACATAGATGGCACAAGTTTTAAATCAGTTCTTGAAAATGTCAACACTGAAAAATTAAATCGTAAAGATGATGAACTTATTTTTCATTACTATGGACAACCCCATTCGGCCATCAGGGTGGGTGATTTTAAATTGATTAAATTTTGGAAAACAAAAAAACTAGAACTCTATAATTTGAAAGATGATATTGGAGAAATCAACGACTTATCAAAAGCAAACCCTGAAAAAGCGAAAGCGCTTGAGTCGCGATTAATGGCATATTTAGAAAAAGTACAGGCTGAAATTTTATACCCACCAACGAATGCAAAACAAAAATCAAAATCAAAGGACGTGGATGATTAAATAATCTAATTGCCTTTTAATTTCCCAACCAACCAATTGCTCATTTTTTCATTTTGTTCTGGATAAGTCCAATGACCTGTTTCAAGCGCTAAAAATAATTCCTTAGGGGCTGAAATTGAATTAAAACTTGCATACATAGAAGTAGGCGGACAGGTTTCATCATTAAAACCCCATGAGTAAAAACCTGGCACTTTAATTCTTTTTGCAAAATTTACGACGTCATAATAACTTAAAGTTTTTATTTTTTCTTTCGTGTTATTATACTCCTTATTCGTTTTATCAAAGTAATGCGGCCATCCACCAGCACGGCCAAATAAATAACCAGTCACATCAGATAATGCAGGATAGTAAGCGCCTAAATTTTTCACTCTGCCATCTAATGCGGCTGTAACAATAGACAATGCACCGCCTTGACTTCCGCCTATTACTGCCAAATTAGATCCATCATATTGTGGCAAGCTAGTTAAAAAATCGTTTGCTCTAATGCAACCTAAATAAACGCGCTTGTAAAAAAAGCGATCTCGGTCATCTGAGTTGTAATTAGGATAACCATTTAATACACCATTTGCTAAGTCAAGATAAACAGAAGGATCCATCGTTACTGGAATTCCATGAATACCAATTTGTAATGTGATGATTCCTTTTTCAGCGTTGGCAATATCACCACCATAAGCTCTTACACCAGCACCTGGCACTTGTAATAATGCAGGATACTTGCCTTCTTTTTTAGGCATACATAAAATACCATACAACCTTGTGCCTATTTTATAATTTTGCAAATTCACATGATATACATTTACTTTCTCCGTGCATTTTTCAGGAAGCAAAGTCATTTTCGCATCCATCGGCACTTTGGCAAGATCCGCAATTGCTTTATTCCAAAATTGATCAAAGTCATTTGGGTTCTCCACTGTGGGCTGTATCTCCAATGGATCAAATCCGGCAGTGCTTAAATTTCTATATTCTTTATTATCCACTTCCGCTGTAGCAATACATCTTAAAAATCCTGGCACTTTCATGGTACCAGCATCAAATGTTTGCGTTCCCGTGGCAAGGGTTATGCTTTCTTTTTTTATCGGCTCCTGTTTTTCTTGCGCAATTTCATAACGCACTTTAGCCCCTTTCACCAAATTTCCATTTTTGTACACTGAAATGGTGAACTTCACATTTTCCCCTTTTTTATATAACCAATCAGTATGATCTGCAGCAACAATCACTTTTACAAATCGATCCACCGGTTGTGAAAAAATACTATTCCCTATTATTAAGAAAAATAGCATTAATGAAATGCGATTAATTTTTTTTGAAATGTTCATTTATGTTTATGTTTAACAACTTTTATAAAAAACAGGTGGATTTTCCTCGAGTAAAGCTTCTATTTTTTTGGCAGTATTTGTTACGGATAACCCGCCTAAATTCGTACAACGCAAAGTGTGATGAATTTGATCACCCACTGCCTTCATGGTTTCAATCACTTCATCAAGTGGTATCAGATGCTCATAATTTGACAATGCCATATTTGCACATGAAATAGCATTAGTGGCCGCCATAACATTGCGACCAAGACAAGGTGCTTCCACCCTATTTCCAATGGGATCACAAATGATACCTAAAGAATTTTGAAGTGCAAGCGATGCTGCTGCAATGGATTGCTCCAAACTTCCGCCATTCATTTCGACAAGCGCCGCAGCTGCCATTCCTCCCCCTGAACCTGTTTCTGCCATACAACCACCCACTTCAGCTGCAAATGTTGCATGTGCTGCAATAAAAACGCCAATTAACCCAGCAGATAACATTGCTTTTATAATTGCATCTTCATTTTTATGAATGCTGTCTGCAGTACCAAATACTACGCCTGGTAATCCACCACAGGAACCTGCTGTTGGCGCAGCAACAATAACACCCATTGAACTTTTCACCTCCATGATGGCTGATACATACATAATGGTTTTATTAATTACGTCGCCACCAATTAATTGATTGGCTTCAAATGTTTTTTTAAATTGAGGTGATTGACTTCCTAAAATTCGATCCTTATATTTAGTACCGCTTAATCCTGTATCAATGGCACTTCTCATAATTTGAATAATCGCTTTCATCTTTTCCATCACCAACGCCGGGCTAATATTTCCGCGGATACTTTCATAATCAACCGCCAACTCCCAAAGTGATTTATTTTTATCTTTATTGTATTCCATCATTTCATTACAGGTAATAAATGGAACCTTTAAGTTTTTTCGCGCCATGATGGGCAAGACAGGATTAATAGCTTTAATAAAAGTCACGGTAGGCATTTGCTTTATCTCATTACAAATATTTTCAGTAATTCTATTTTGCGATTTAATTTCAATGAAAGAATGAGCACCTTGATGAAAAGTTATTTCATCAAATAAGATGGTTGCCTCTAAATAATTAATAATACTTGTAGCATCGGTACAATAAATTAATGTTTCAAAATAATCGCCCGCCATGGAAACTTTATTTCCATCAATATTAATAACTTCGATCATGCCACCACCGGTTGATATGGCAACTAATGCTCTGGTTTCCTTATCATTCGTCAATACAATTTGATAGGTATTGGGGTGCTTTTCCGCTAATACATCAATTTTAATTGTATAATTAATTCCTGCGGTGGCTAAATGTTTTTCGGAATCTTGCAAACGTTCATCGTATGCTTCCCAACCTAAAAATCCGCCAAATAAACCCATGTCTGATCCTTGACTTTTATGTGTTGTTGCTAATGAGCCATTTGGGTCAAAGGTGATTAAAATATCTTTGATTTGTTCATCCATTAAATCACGACAAATTTTAGCGATACGAAGTGAGGCGGCACAATGCGAACTTGAAGGACCACGCATCACTGGACCAATAACATCATTAAATATACTTGGATAATTTGTCATGGGTATTTTTAGTTTAATTAAAGTAAATAATTTTATTTGTTTTTAATAGCACTCAAAAACATAGTGATGGAAGTGTATAAGATGATAATAAGCACCAACCATCTTAAGGTATCCAATGGCAACGATTTAATGACAAGTGCTGCAATGAGCACAGCCACTATTCCAGGAATAGCCATCCCTAATGCCGCTTTTTTATTATAAGCGCCTGACTTGATAAATTTATAAGAAGCAGGTGGCATTAAAAAAGCACAGGATCCCATCATAATGGGAAAAGCGACCTGAGGCGATAACCCTAATAAATAAACCAAGGCCATACAGGGTGCATACAACCCCACTCCTGCGGTCATCATGGCGCCCAAAATAAAATTTACCACCCCTGCAATCACTAATTTCCATCCGTGAATGCCAATGGCTATTCCTTCACCATGTATCCAATTCATTTTATTAGCAAACATGAAACCAGCAGTAATTAATAAAGCAATACTAATCGTTAACCTTATATTTCTTTCTGAAAGTTTTCCAACAATATCAGCACCTAGTATTGCACCCATCATTGCGGTTAAAAACATAACTATTAAAGTGATTGGCTCCACTTCAACCACTTGAATAAAAATAATTGCTTGGATTAATACCGGCAATGTATTTGCAACATTCATGGTACCTGGAATTAATTTATCAGAAGTTTGTTTCGTAAATTTTAAAAGTGCTGTTTGTGGGGCAAATGCACCAATACCCAAAACGTCAAAAAAGTTTACAACAAAACCAATGAGTCCCGTTTTAAGCCAACTTACATTTTCAAGATTGTTTCTGTTTTTAATCATATCTACCGCAAATACATAGATATATAATAAGGCAAATAAAACCAGTACTAACCATATGATATTGACCATTTGTAATTCATTTAAAATAGAAAAGTGAAGGATAAAATGTTATAATTTATAATATGAGCAGGATTAGCACCTCATTATGAATTAATTCATTTAATGAAAAGTTACAAAAAATTGTAAAGACTGCAAAAAATGAGCATTTGGGCTGTCCATCTATAAAATACCCTAT
>Ga0209107_10000585_pt1 | contig 21134 bp, 22 predicted proteins | sample LakErihyJuly2011_2_FD_187460 | JGI IMG/M metagenome (GOLD analysis project Ga0209107, IMG submission 187460) | Freshwater microbial communities from dead zone in Lake Erie, Canada - CCB hypolimnion July 2011 (SPAdes) (version 2) | ecosystem: Environmental > Aquatic > Freshwater > Lentic >...
AGAGGTGTCTACCGTTGCTAGCCTCTGCGTCCAAAATAGCCTCCCAATCTCCATGCCTGTCGGCAACGATAGACACCTCTTGGCGTTTATCTTGCTTCAACCCCGCAGCGTCGAACCGCTTGCCCAACTCGGCAGCAAAGGCACGGGCCGCTGCCGCGTCAGTCGGAAGCACCGGATAATCATCGGGATCAAAGGTATCTATCTCGGCTGTAATCTCTCCAAGAAAGAGACCCGCAGAAACGAGCATCTCCAAGACGCGGCCTTCTTCACGCTGCTTCTTCAATGGGGTGAACCCCGATGATTCCGTGGCCTCACTCAATCTACGCATAAACTCACTCATTCTTGCCTCCTAGTTGTTAGGCAAAGATACTTTACACACAATCTTGCCGCTGTCAAGGCAGGCTCTACCGATTCCGAGATCTAGGCTCATCGTCCGTAGGTTCGTTGTTGCGAATCTTCTCAAGGTGCTTTGTTCGGTCCTCAAGGTCGCTCACCCGGCGGTCGAGCAGGTCGATCTCGCGCCGATACATCGTGCTGATACGCTCCTGATCTTCAATCCGACGCAACGCATCGTCAAGCGTCTTGCCAATCGCCTGCACATCGTCGCGCAGGCTGTTGTTGGTCACAAGCCCTGCACCATTGCCGCCCATGATAAGGACAACGATGAGGTAGAGTAGCGGATTCTGCTTGGCCCAAAAGTTCATGTTGTCGTCCGCCTTTTGCTCGTTGTTTGGTTCAATCATGGTGCAACCTCAAACAGCCAACAACGGATCAAGCGAAAACTCTTCGTAGTAGGACGGAGCAACTTCCAACTCTGCTATCGACACATCAGCGGAGTTTGCGTCCAAGTCGCCGCCGAGCGAGTAGCGCGTAGGGATGCAATCGTAAAGAAGATAAGCCTTCCCGAACGCCTTGATCACCTCAACATACCCCGCTCCAACCGGGGCAGCGTCACGCGCATACCCCGCTTCAACATCGAACGCTGCGCTCGATAGATGCAGCACCATAAGATTGCGGTGCGGCTTGTCCGTTCCGTTCATAGCGTTTGTGATCCATTGGTAGAACGAACTGTCATACCGAGACACGCCCCGCCGAAGCGTCACCGAACTGACCTCGTAACCCGTCACATAGGTCGTTGGAATCGAAGCGTTGAGCGGAGAGATAGTAGCCGTGGAAGCAGACAACTCCGGCAGAGACACCCCGGCGAAACCGCCCACCAAGCCGCCTGATAGACCCGCAGCCACAAAAGGGTTCAACACCACGAACGGAGGCTTTATGCTCGCCCCGAACTCAAAGACCCAAAAGTTGTGGCCTTGCAAAAAATCGTCGTATCGACCCCTAGCCATCGGCTACCTCTTGGTGCCTACGGCTACGCGCCGCCTTCAACTTCCTTGACCTCGAACCACTCCAAGGCAAAGTCGCACTCGGCCATTGCCACTTCCGACGAAGTTGCATCCAAGTCTGCGCCCGGCTTGCCTCGCGTGGGAAGGCACTCATGGCAGATGTAGGTTCGCGCACACCGAGTAGGAACCTTGGCGTTCTCACCTACGTTGTATTGCGGGTCGGCTGCACCTTCCGGGAGGACCATGTTGTTGCGCGTGTATTGCTCAATCCGAATGTCGGCACGATACTCCGCGCCGCTAATCGCACGAATGATCCAATCGTAGAACGCCGTATCCTTCACGACCACACCACGCATCAAAGACACGTCAGAAACCGTGGGAACGCCCGCGAACTTCTTGGTGTACTTGTAGGTGCCTTCACGATACTCAACCGCGTCCATAGACACATCGGGAACGGAGCAAGACTGAAAGCCTGCCTTGCTGTCAACGCCCGTGTTGCTCTCGCCCGTTCGGGTGTAGTTGATCGGGTTCCAACCCGTCCCGGCAACGGCAACAGTCTCAACGTGGAATCGGAAGTTCTGAAGGAAGTCAGTCGCTTGCGCTCTAGCCATGATGCACCTCTAGGAGTAAATGTTTTGGAGTGTTCGGTAGCCCCAACTGCCGCCAATAAAGAACATAATGCGTGCGTCTGCCGTCAACGCACCATTCGTTTCAAACACAAGACTATGGCTAGGAGGAACGAAGATACCGCTGTTCGGAGCGTAAACGAAACTTTCGGGGGATGCCAAGGCTTGCCCCTGCACATCGATCAGCGTGTTGTTGTCAAACAGCGTGAAGTCGAAAGTTGCAGGAGTGGCGGCAGGCCACAACGCGCTACGGATAGACAGCCTAAAGTCGGTCGTGCCTTCGCCTCTGAACATGATCTGCGTAACATAAGTGCCAATGTCGGCAGTAGAGGTCAACAGACCGCCCGCCGTGCCCTGCCCGTAAAAGTTTACCCGGCCATTCCAATAGGGCGCACCCTGCGTAATGGTGCCAAAGGTTCCGTCCGAGGCGACACCTGTAAAAGTGTTGCCCGTCACGACCTCATGGATAACTATTTCGGGAATGTAAGCCATTAGCCCTCAATCGCCTTCTGTTGGAAGCGGAACACCACGAACTCGGCCGGGCGGGTCGGAGCAACGCCAATGTCGCAAGTGAGGATGCCCTGCGCAACCTGCGCGGGAGGATTGTTGCTCCCGTCACAGATAACGAAGAACGACTGCGCGGGGGTGGTACCCGTGAAGTAGCCCGCGCTGTAAAGGCCGAGAAGGAAACTCTCGACCGCAAGCCGAACTCGGACCTGCAACGCCGCACCGTTGTTCTCGAACACGAACTGCTGCGTGTTGTTGAACACCGACTTCTCAAGGAACATAAACAGACGGCGCATCTGAATGTAGGGGAACTCGCCCCCAATCTGAAGCGTCCGTGCGCCCCAAACGACCCGGCCCGTAGTCGGGAACTGCACCAAGTTGTTCACGCCGACTTGGTTCGTCACGCCTGCCTGATCGGGAGTCATGTAGAACTCCAAACCCGTCGAGAAGTTGAGCGTGCCACGGGTCGTTCCCGCAGGTGCCGTCGAAACATTCGCCGTAGCGTCCGTGCGAGCATACACGCCCAAGATGTGACCGCCCGGAGGCTGCAACACCTCCGTCTCCGAAACGGGGTCGATGATGCGAATGTGCGGGTAGTAGAGGGCCGCACGCGACGAGTTCTTGGCAAGCGTCAGTTGCTTGTAGTTGACCGCCTGCGAGTTGGTCAGACCGCTCGGAACCGACAAGATGCAGAAGCGATCCTTGCGCGTTTCGCAGTAGTCCACAAGATCCTGCGACACCAAGTAGTCCGTCTCAAAGTCGGGGATACAGATGTTGAGGATGCTCTCGACGGTGTTGAGCGAGTAGAGGCCCTGATTGTTCGCCGCCAATGCCGGGGCCGACACCACCGAACGGGTCAACGCAGAACCGTCCGAACCGCCCGAAAGCGTGACCGAAGCCGAAGTCGCAGCGGCCGGGTTGTAGTAGGTCACAGTCTGCGGAGACACGCCCGAAGGCCCACGCGACGGGTTTTCGTTGAACTTCCAAGTTATCGACAACGAACCAACCGAAGTGGGCGAGCCGTAGTCAATGGTGTTAGAAGCAGCCGAGTCGAGGTCAATGTTGAGTGCCGTTCCACCCGTGGTCGTGATGTTGCCCTCACCATCGTCGGCAATCAGAACCGTGCCAAGCGCGTAACTGATCGCCGCCAAAGTTGACACCGACTGCAACACAACTGCGCCACTGAACTCGGGGTCAACGTTTGTCGCGTCAGCAACAAGCGTGATCGTCGCAACAAGGCTTCCACTCACAAGCGAGATGCCCGACGAAGCAATGTTCGCCGCAATAAGCGTTCCCGCACTGACCGCAAAGGCGTTAGTCGCGCCGTTGTAGGTGAAGGTCTGATTGGTAGGCGCAATAGATCCGCCTTGATTCCCCGTCGCCTCTGCAATCAAGATCGTTCCGTTCAAGTCGGCCCGTGCCGCCAAGAGCGTAGTGCGACCCGCCGAAATGTCCTGCGCAATCGTCTGATACGCAGCCGGGAGCGTGTAGGTCAGCACCAAGTTGGCACCGCTCACCGCGAAGGTCTGCCCGGTGACAGTCGTGGTAGTGATAACATTCGACAGAGCGAAGGAACCCGTCAGCGAGAACGGAGCAACATCGTTCGCAAGCGTGTAGGTGAACGAGCGGTTGGTGCCGTTGTAGGCAGGGGTCTGAGTCGTAAGAGACTCAGCCGTCACAAGCGTTCCGTTGAAGGCCGGCACGCCCTCGTTGTTGCCCTCGGCGGTCACGGTTACATACTGCGACCCGGTAACCTCATCGTTCAACACAGTCGCAATGAACGAAGTGCTGCTCGGATCCGTGAACGAGATAGCGTCAAAGGTTTCAAGCACGGAGTTGGAGTTCGCCGTGTCCACAATCTGCACCACATAGCGGGTGTAGGTCGCGGTGTTCACCGTGTAGTAGTTGGGGTCGCCCGAAATGGCCACTACATAGTCGTCGCCACGCGCACCCTCCCACTTCACATCGAAGGAGAAGGTCTTGTATTCGTAGTCAATCGAGAAGGTCGCGCCGAGCAGCGTTGAACCCACAGGGCCACTGATCGTGATCTCGCCTGTCTCGTAATCAATCGTACCTGTGGCACCCGAAGCGTTTGCCAACAGACCTGCCGTAGCAGTATCGGTCAGATCCGTTGCAAAGGCTACGCCACCGCTCGTAACCGTGAGGACAACCGAGCCTTCGGCAATCGGGGTCTTGTCCGTGCCGTTCGCACCCGTGAAGGCGGCGAAGGTCGCGGTCAGCGTGCCTGCATCAGCCGTCAAAGCCTCGCCCGTCTTGGGGAGCGCAATGTAGCCTGCCGCAGCCGTAGCATCGGTGGGCGTAACGCGCACCACTACAAGGTTCTGCCCGCCGTTCTGAAAGAAGGCGTAGGCCGAAGTCGTCATGCGCGAAAGCGAGGTGAACGAACCGAACCTGCCAACATAGTCCGTGAACGATGTTACAGTCGTAGGCGTGTTGGTCAACCCCTGCAAGGAACCTCCAACCATAGAGCCAATAGACGGAGAAACGCCATTGATGCCAACGGCATTGCTAGGCACTTCCTCAATGTAAACGCCGGGATAAGTGTAGGTCGGCATCGTCAACTCCTATCGAAAGTTTAGTCGGTTTCAGTCTTGGCAAAGCCACGCCGCTTGCGCGGTGGTGCAGCCACGGATTCATCGGAAGCCGCTTCAACTTCAACAGGTTCGTCAGCAGGAGCATCAACCACAGGCTCACTAGGAGCATCTTCCGCAACAACCGGGGCTGCTACGGGTTCGTCAAGCACAGCATCGGCAGACTTGGGAAGTGGCGCATCTGCTACCACCTTCGCCTTCGTCGTCAATGCCGCCTTGCCTTCTACAAAAGAATCAGAAAACAAATGGGGCTTCTCAACCGCGACCTGCGCAATCGGTTGCGCGGGAACGAGGTCAACTCCATTCTTGGGCGCACCCGTGCGGCGCAGCACCTTGCCAAGCCGCTTGAAAGACGCGGTGTTCTCGATGCTCGAATCAACAAAGATCGTGGAGTATGGGCGGGCTGCGACAACCTCTCCCTTCCCAATCGGGATCGAGAGAATGGTGCTTCCAATGTAGTAATACCAAGCCATCAACAATCCTTGTGCTTTGCCGCGTTCTCGGCGTTGACCCGAACAATCGTGTCAATCGTGCTAACCTGTATGCCAATGTTGGGCAAGGTTGTCACGATCTTATCTTCAGTCGTCTGCGCTTCCAAGTCCAACTCTCCGCGAATGCTAAACGAGATCGTCCAAGAGATCGTCCGATCCGAAATGTCGGCCAACTCCGAGCCGTTAGACACCGATACTTCGCCTGCATCGTAAAGACGCTTATCGCCCAAACTATCAAAAACTGCAACAGAGAAAAAAGGTGGCCTACAAACTTGCAGGACGCTCATCAACAAGGGGATGCCCGTGTTCTGCGTCCGGGCATAGATCTGTATGTCGTAGGCAATGTCGAACGGGGTCGGCAAAGGTGCAGACACATACTTGTTGTAGCCTGTCAGAACCTTGCCGCCCGCAGGAACCATCACCTTCTTGGCATCGGGCGCAGGGGTGCGCTGATAGCCGTAGTAGGGCGACCGATCAAACGCAGGTGTCAGATCGTTACGGCGCACCACAACGCAGGGCATCCGAAACGGTTGGAACACATCTTCAGGGATCGTGAAGAACACAGGCACATACGGGGCGTAGTGCGGCAGATCGGTCGTCAATGACGGAACCGAGAGAGCATACGCCTTCCGGGTGTCGCTATCGATCTGAATGTCGATCAACTGCGAGCCGAGCGTGAGTATCATACCCCGGTCAAAGTCTTTCAACCCAACCGAGCCTATCACACCCATGGCTGCACCTTATGAACCGACCCGAAGATCAGTCCTAGCAATCACACTCTTCGCCTTCTTCGCAGTCGCACTCGTCCTCATCTTCGTCGTCCATCTCGTCCTCGTCGTCCTCGTCGTCCATCTCGTCCTCATGCTCGCCTTCCAAGATAGCGATCTTGTGGAGCAACTGAACTTCAATGTCGGCAAGAGTAAGATTCAACTTATGAATGTCCATGACTAACCTCTCCGGTGGAAGATGTGCCTGACCTAGCCGCCCTTTGCATAGGGCGCAAGTTTATCCTGCACCTTATCGTCATACCTGCCCATTTCGTTTGATGCAACCGTTTTGTAGAGCGGAAGATCGAACAAGTTGTCCTTCCCGGTCTGAACATACTCGACAAAGGCCCGTTGCAGATCGTCGTAGGCCGCTGCCATCTCCGCAAGCGCGGGTCGCCAATGCGTAAGCACAGGCCCGCCGTAGCCGAACTCCGAACGCAACACCGCATACCCAATGTCGTCTATCACATCCACGCTGTCGGACGACTTGGTGCTAGTTCTCACCGCGTTCTCCCGCAGACCTGCCTCCTTCAAGTCGAACTCGATCCTTCGTCGGTTGACCATAATCCGGTCACGCAAGTCTTGGTCCTCCCGCTCCGTGATCGTTCGCGCAATCACTTGCGCGTCTGATTTGCTCGGCATCGTTGGCACCATGTAGGACGGCCACGGCTGATACCCGGCCAATGTCCGTACCCACTTCGGGCTTCGCTCATACGGCTTGAACAGAAGCGCGGTCCTCCGACCATCCGTTTCAATGTTCAACTTGCGAGGCTTGTTCTTGTAGAGCAAGGCAATCCCAACCTCGTCACCCATGCCCTTCACAAGCACGACTTCCAAGTCCTCCGCGTAGTAGCCCACGTCCGGTAGGTTCGGCCCACGCGCCTTCACGCCTACCTGCAAAATCTTGGCCGCGCCGAGCAGGAACAACTCCATGCCGCGAGTGATCCGCTCCGGCATCTCGTAGGCAACCTCGTTCGCCATCTTCACCGCATCTTCGGTCAGATAGATCGCAGGCATACCCCCGCCCACCACGGGCTGTCGATACTTGAAACTACCCATGCTTTAGATCGGGCTTCTCACCCGTCACAAAGCGCGGAGCCTTGCCTTCCGGGGAGTAGCGCATCAGCACTTCTAGCCCCTTCTCCGATGCGCCGACCATGAGGCTATCGGGAGTGGTCACGGCCACGGTAGAAGGCTGCCCTGTGGCGAAGCAGAAGGCTAGTAGGTTGCCCTTCAGCGGCCCCTCATACTGCGGGAAGCCCCTGCCCCCTAGAGGGCCACTACAAGGGGTCTTGTCGTAGACTGCCTTGCAGCCGTCCAAGCCCCTGTCTGCCCCCCACCAAAACTTCTCGCAGGTGGCACACACGAACGACACGCCGTTCGCCATTGCGAGAGCGGGGTTACGCATTCGCGCTGTCTGCCTCGATAGCAGCCCAATCTGCCTCGATAGCAGCCAATCGAGCCGCACGCTTGGCCTCCTCCTCCTCAAGGATAGCGACCGCCTGCTTGTAGTCGGCCACCGCACGCTCAAGCGTATCGATAAGGTTGCGGTCGATCATGAAACAGTCAACCTTGTTCATCGCATCTTCCAACCGGGCGCGACCACTCTCAATAACATTCCCATAGACCTTGCTGCGCTTATGCATTGCCGTTCTCCTACGCTTGGACAGGACCTATTCCTGCCCTTCAATACGAGCATTGTAGCAGGCTTTCACTCCCTGTCAAGTATCTTTCAGGGGATAATCCCACCCTCGGATGCAAACTTGCGGGGCGGATCAAACTTGGCCCGCTTCTTGAGCATGATCTTGTAGCCGACCACATTCACGGTATCCACAAAGTTGCCGCCCGATGCTGCGTTGATCACATCGAAGTATTCGCCCATGCAGAACAGAACGTCGCCTTCCTTCGGTGGCTTGGCACCAATAGCCCTCTGCCACTCGTTGTAGGCAAAGTAGGATTCTGCGTCGAACTCGACAACAAAACCTTCGTCACGCACGGACGGATCCCGGTTGTCCATCTGCTGATAGGTGACTGCACCTACGAGCGAATACTGCGTGAACGACCAACTAGGTGCCGGCTCACTGTAAAGCGGATCTACATTCGCTCCGCGAGACAGCACATAGTAGTCAATCTGCTGCCCAAACAGGCTGATCCGTTCCTCTTCGTAGAAACGGTAGAGGTTCAACTCGCTAGCGTTACCGCCGTAAAGTGCCACGGATCAACCTGCTTGGTGCGCTTGTTTACTTGGCCCGCGTTGCGGCACCCGAACGAGCGGCCCAACCGGGGATCTGACCATCCCAACAACGGCGACCGAAGTTCTTGCCAACACCCGCTGTGCGAGCAGCCCGGCCACAGGGCAACTTGGTGGCGACAAACTGCAAACGACCGTCCTTGGTGCGCTTCTCACGGGCCTTCACGCGAACCGCGTTGTAGTTGCTGCCAAGCGAAAGCGAACCCATAGGCAACTGCGCGTCGCTTGCAAACTTGCCGTCATCGGGAAGGTGCAACGGGTTGCCCTTGAACTTGGACATCTCCTTGTCCGACATACCGCCGAAACGAGGCTTCTTGTCTCCCTTTGCCTCGGCCATAAGCCACTCGAACTGATCTACGTCTGCCTCAACGATGTGGTCGTAGATGCTCTCCAAGAACTCGTAGAAGATCTCAGGCTTCGTATCACGCACATGAGGCGCAACACGGACAGCGTACTGACCAACACCATAGCGGCGATCCACGGTCGGGTCGTAAGTGACCTCGCCACGCTTCAAGCCCAACTCCTGCGCCACCCGGTAGGCGGCGAGAGCGGTGCTGCGATCATCAAAGAACACCGAAACTTCGGAGTCCGAACGGTTCTGATCCTCTGCCAAACGATTACGAATACCCATTAGTTCTCTAGCCTCCTGTATGGAAATGTTGCGCTTCTCGGCCGGGTCAAAGTAGGCCCGGTTGGTGTAGTCATAATACAGCACTTCGCCCGTGTGGTAGCGATAAGGGCCACTCAAACCCGTCTTGATCGGGTGGTTCACCTTATCAATCGGCACCACATACATCCCACCGGCGTTGTAGTTCTCTTGGATCGTGCTGTGATTGCGAGCCGCAACATTCTTCGCCCGGTCGTCAAACTCGGTCGAAATCTGCGTGGTGTAGTCGGCCATTGCCTTCGCACGGGCATCACGCACGCCGTCCAAGTGCTGCATCCAATCTTCATGCGCATCAATCCCTTCAAGGAGGGAGTTTGTGCTCGCAATAAAGTCAAACATTGATCGTGCCATCTTCAACTCCTGTTCAGCCAACGCTAGCCCGTAAAGAAATTAGCGGGAGGGCGCAAGGCCAAAATCTGCTCCCTAACAGTATCACGAATCATGTCTGCGTTTGCAAGAAGATCTTGACCGTTCAATGTTATGGTGCCTGACGCGCTAGGCCCGTCTGCATACTTGCTCCGAACATTGCCCAAGATCGTCATTGCTTCGGCCAAAGCATACTTTCGCAACAGCCGATACTCGTATGGGCGCACCTTCCCCAAGTCCATCTCGTCCACCATGTAGACCACAAAGACATTCGTGCCAATGTCACCGCTCGTCGGGTAGATCCGCAACTTCTTTGCCTGCCAATCCCACTCCCAATCGCGGTCGGCAGACAGAATGCGCCGGGCTTGCTCAAGGTACTGCATTGATTGAACAATGGCGGAGTAGCCACCACCACTGTAACCACCTCCGCCGTAGCCTCCGCCGCCGCTGAAACTGTAAGGGCTCAACTCAACGCCTGCCCAACTAAACTGATCGAACAGGCCCGCACGATTGATGTCAAAATGGCACTCGACTACCGAAAGGCAGTCCTCGGCAACATCGAACGCCCCGCCGTCCGGCTGAATCGTTAGCACCTTGTTCTTCATCTGACCGATAAGGCCCATGAACCACAACTTTGCTTCCGAAATCGCGTCGTCATACTGATCGTTGGTCAACTCAACCGCTACCGTAGGCGCACCAAGATTGCGAGAGATGTATCCCTTGATCTCGTCTGCGCTCTGCGGTGCCGCCATCGTTACTTCCCTTCCAAGATAGGCTTGATCGCCTCCTGCAACTTGACGATCCGGCCATACACCTCGGTATCCTTCACGCCAACTGCCTTGAACGCACGCATAGCAGCCTCGGAAATCGCAGACAACACCCGGTCACGGGCATCCTCGTCCAACTCTCCAACGCCCTTCAACCGCTTCTGCAAGTCCTTCGGAAGCGAGTTCACATCGACCTTCGCAGACGCGGTTCGGTCGTCCTTGCGAACCTCCTTCTGCTTTGGTGCAGGCTTCTCCGCAGCAGGCTCCGCTTCCGCTTCTTCTGCCTCGTCAATCTTCCATTGCCAATCCTGCTCCATCATCCCCGCTTTCATCACGGACTTATGGTAGCGCGTGCCGTCCGGGTAGACGATCCAATCGCCGTCCACACGATGCAACTTTGGGCGTGCATTCGATTGCGCAGCCTCGGAGACAACATCGGAGATAGCGGGTGCCTCCATCTCCGGGTCAAGTAGAACGGGAACCTCCGCAGCATCGGGGTCGCCAATCTCTGCGCTAGGAATCTCCTCGCCCGCAAGGAACAGGTAGAGGTCTGCGTCATAGATACGGTCGGAAATCGCCTGCGAACCGCCGCGCTCCAAGTCGTACTCTCGGACCTGTACGGCACCATAAGGGAACACGCCCATCACCTTTCCTTTGGCGACGAGCGTTCCCATGCGCGTGACGACGATAACAGGCTCGCCCAAACCTAGTGACTCATACGGAATCGCAGCGGAAAGTGCTTCTTCGTGCAGCATCTTATCCCTCCGCCGAAAGAACCCGGATCATCTCTGCCTTCGTCGTGTTGTTGTAGACCAAACCAACATTCAGACCACGCGAAACGACCTCGGCCCACAAGTGCTTGCGGGTCATTGAACCAATGTCTGCCTCCGCAATCTCCGCCGCTTCCTCAACCAAATCTTCAATGGCCGCTGCCGTCGCCACAGGTTCGGGGATAGGCTCAACCACAGGTGCAGCGGGAGCAGAAGCCGGGGCAGGAACAGGCTCGGAAACAGGCTTTGGAGTAGACTTGGCAAACGCATTCCCCATTGCTTCGGCAAACGCCGACATACGATCCTTGGGCGGAGCAACGACAACCTCAACAGGTGCAATCGGTTGCGCAATAGGAGCGGCATCTTGCTCGACAGGGCCACCCTTGATCAAGCCACTTGTAACCCACGTAGACAAGTCATGCTCGGTTTCAATCCAATGAGAAGTCGGAACAAGCACCACTTCGCCCGTTGACACCTGAAGGGGCCAAACGCGCTTCGGATTACGATCAGTCGAGATGTAACGGAACTTCATACTGCAACTCCACAAACAGAAAGGCCGAACCCCTTGCGAGGCCCGGCCCTTGTTCTAACCCCGAAGGATTAGGCGGTCAACTAGATACCGATAATGGTGGGCATACCCGCAACCGTGATCGCGCCGTAGTATTCGGGGCGAAGCATCTTCTTCGCGTAGCGGGTGCGCAGACCCTTACGGAAGGTGAAGTCGTCCGGGTCAAGGAAGGTCGGCGTGACCTGAAGCGGAATGTATGGTGCATACACGTAGCCCGCGTCGAGGAACGACGAACCCTTGAGGCCGACAAGAATGTTGGCTGCCGTGCCCTGCGAAGAGGGGTCAAGGAACGGATCCTGATAGACCGCAAACTTGTTCATCAGAGTGCCGAGACGCGACACGCCGAAGTTCGAGTTCATCGGGCCGTAGGACGGAGCGACCTGCGGCTCGACAGCGCGGTTCACCATCATGAAGTCGCCGTGGGTGGTCAACTGAGCGAGCATCGCGCCAACAGCAGGGCTGACGACGATGAAGTTGGCCGGGGAGCGGAGCGAAGCGCGGTGAATCTGCGCCGACACCGACTCGATGATCGTAAGCAGACCACGAACGCTGTCGATTTCCGTGAAGGCACCACCGTTGGCAACCGAAGGACGAGCAGGCCCGGTGCCGAAGTTGTAGGTCGCGCTAAACTGTGCGCCCGTGATGAGGTCGGTGATGATCTCACGGTCGAGTTCAAGCGAGATTTCGTTTGCCATACCCGCGACCAACTCCGTCTCGGCATTGAGGCCGTGGAAGGCGCGAAGGTCGTCAACAGCCTCGGCAGACCAACGAGCCTTCAACTTGCGAGTGATCGCCGTGACGGTGTTGAGCGTGATGTCGAGGTTGATGTCCGGGATCTGCGCAACCTGATCCGTTCCGCCGTAGAGCGAAGCGTTGACGGCAGGAGCCGTGGTGCTCGCCACAAGTTCGGAGTTGTAGTAGTAGGTCGAGTAGACAACCGTCGCAGCCGTGGGCGGGAACGGCGTGAGGTCGAGCGTGAACGCGCCCGTGGTGTAGTTCACCGTGCCGCTGCAACCCGCTGCCGAGACAGCAGGAACAAGCACGCCGCTACCGTTGTCGGTGAGGCTGCGCAAGACAGCACCGCTCGTCCAATAGACGGTGAGAACATAACCCTTGCTCGCGTTGAGCGGCGAAAGCGGAAGCCACTTGTAGGGAATACGGTCGGTCGCGTTGGTCGCGTCGTTGTAAAGAACCTTGGTGCCGTCCGTGCCGGTGGTCGGAACCTTGATCTCATAGTCAACAAACTCAGAAGAGTAGTACTTCTGAAAGTTCTGAATGAGGTTGGTTCCCGCCGTGGTCGAACCCTTGCCTGCACCATACTTGTATTCGTAGGTGAAGATACCGCCAACGGCAGAGGTCATCGGCTGAACCGAGACGATCTGATTGGCGATAAGGTTGGGGAACACCCGGCGAAGGATCGGGAAGATGTACTTGGTGAAGGAACCAACGCCTGTCGAAAGCGTCTCCTCATTCAGCGAACGCAGATGCGTCATCTGATTCTCAAGAAGGATCGCAAGAACGCCCCGGTTCCACGGATCGTCTACTCCTTCAAGGAGGGGCGACCACTTGGATGCGACCTTCTGAACGAAACCCGCGTCTGCCGCGGTGCCACCACTCTGTTCTGCCAATAGCCGACGACTCTCCATTTTTTACCTCGCTCGCTTGATGCCTGAAAGTTCAAGAAACTGTGCATTTGTCACGCCACCCAACATTGGATCACGCAAGATGTTTGGTGCAACTTCTTCCGTCATTGCTCCTGTGCTTACCCGGCCACGCTTCAACTTCCTAACCGCTTCCGAAAGGTCACGGTCACTAATGTCGTTCGTTCCGCTTTCGTCGATAATAGCATCAACGGCATCCTTGTCGTCAATACTTTCAATCATCTTCATCAAACGGCTTGCGTTCGTCATGCCGGAAGTCTTGCGAGCCTTGTAAGCGGTCAGGTCAGACGACTTTGCCTCTGCATCCTTGCTCTCGGCCAAAGACCGATACTGCTTGGCAGTTTCAAGGGCTTCGGACACAGCCGACTTTGCTTCGTCCAAGTCCGATTTGTGCTTCTGCACCAAAGCATCAATCTTGCTTTCAAAGCGTTCCTGCGCCTCTTCGTCGGCAGTCTCAAACGCTTCAATCTGTTCGGACGCTTCCTCCAAAGAAGCCTCCAACTCTGCAATCCGATTGCGCAGCGTCTCGACCTCGGAGGCATGGCCTTCGTCCACGCGCTGCTGCCGCTCGGATACGATCTCGTCGTATTCCCCGGCTATGTCTTCCAATCGGTTCTGCAAAGCATCCCGACTGCCAAACGCACTAATGTCGCCAAGCACCTTGCGGATACGCTCACCCATAGGATGCCCGCCAATCCGCTGCTCGACCACAAGCGCGTAGGACGCTCGACGCGCAATGTCCGTGGCCTTGTCCAAACTCTCTTTCATCGAGGCAATCTGCAAGTCGCGCTCGCGCACAGCATCACGCAGCGCAACTTCGTCGCCGTGGCCCGAACCGCTAAAGGTGCCAACAAGAGAAGCAATCTTCCCAAGCACCGCACGCGCTCCGCCAATCTCCGGGTCGGAACTGAACTCCTCCCGCAAACCTTCGGTCACGCTCTCGCGCACGCCCACGATAGTTTCGGCCAACTGCTTCTCAAAGGCTTCGCGCATCTCTGCGCGAACCTTCTCCTCGTTGGCGGAGATCATCGTGCCAACGGCAGCCTCGGCATCACGCTTTGCAGCCTCGCGCTCACGCGAACGAAGGTCCTCGGCCAATTCGGGGAACTCGGCAAGGAAGTCCTGCTCCGCGTCAATCTCAACATCTTCCGCGAAGATCTGCGGGTAGGCAGTTTTCATGGCAGGGTCGGCAACAAAGTCGAACGAACGCAGAACGAAGTCCTCGCCAACCATAGACGAGCCATCCGGCATCGAACGGGTCGAACCGAAGCCCCGGCTCGACACGCCAACTTCTGCACCACTATCAAGGATAGCCTTGAGAGTGCGCCCGTTCGGGGTGTCCAAAATCTCGGCTTCGCCAATGACAACGCCGTTCTTGTCCACAGACAACTTGGTGATCAAGTGACTAACGCGGCTCAACTTCGTCTTGCCATCGTCCGGGTGATCCAACTCACCGAAAGCGCGGCGTGAACCAACGCTTTCCTGCAACTTCTTGATCTCCCGCTCGTACACGCCACGCGGATAGGTGCGCCCGTTCTGCGTGGGAACATCACAACGCGCAAACTCGCCACGCGCAACCGTCTTGCCACCCTCGCTCTCTTGGAGAGTGAGTTTGATTGGTGCTGCGTCAATAAGTAGTTGCTTGCTCATGCGATCTTCCAATCCTTGAACTTGAATGGTGTCCGGTCAATGCCGATGCCCAACTCTGCTCTGCGACGGAACTTCGGGTCTACCTTCCGATCCGTCTTTTTTCCGCTCAACCTAACATCAGCCCTAAAGCCTTCCATACCTGCCACCTCACGCCGACCGCTTGAATAGGCGGTTCGACGCTTCCGATTGGCCTCTACTAGTCGTTTCCCAAGCCGTCAATCTGTTCCAAGCAACGCGCAATGACCTTCAACGCCGGGCCGAAGGCACGCTGCGGGTCGCTATTCTCCGCGAGCAGCGAACCCTCCATCGTCTCGTAGGCGTTCTCAAGAACATTGCCAACCTCAGGTCCGAGGATAGCCTCAAGCAGGCTCATAATGCGAGCAACACGCGAAACGGTGTCGCTGTATGCACCATACTGATTGCTCTCGCCAAGAATGTTGTTCAGTTCAAGAACCAAACCATCACTCATGTCGTCAGCCGAAAGGCCCATACGCTTACGCTTTGCAGCCGTGCGCAATGCCCGCTTTGCAGAGCGACGAAGCCCCGAAACATTCTTCTTGTTGAGCCGCTTACGTTGGCGGCGATCCGCAATAACATCACCCGCAGACTTCTTCTTGATCTTGCCGCCAACAGTCTCAAAGCCCGATGCGGCCTTGGTGTATGTGCCGCCGCCCGTCGAACGGCCACGCATCTTGCGCTCCAACAGAGCCTTGACGACCGCCTCGGCAGCCTCGGCAAGTCGGTGATCGCTGTCCGGGAGATCCTTCTCGCGCAGACCGTCGAGGATGTCGTCGCAGTCGTCCTCGGAAAGCGCGTCAAAGTCGAGGTCGGCAATGCGGCTCAACAACTCCACCGTGACCACAGGGCCGTCAATGGGGTCAGCCGTGATAGAAGGAACACTGTAAAGGCTCTCGTCGAGGCGAGTGGTGGACAAACGATTCAACTCGTTCACGCCCTTATCCCACCCAATCTTGGCGAAGTCCTCGTTCAAACTACGAACAATACGATCCTGCATGGCTAATCTCCCTTGATGGTGCTTGCTTGAATAAACCGCCGCATAACTTGTAGCGACTTGACTGTATCAGCGAGCCGATCATGCACTTCCGCAAGGTCGGCTAGGTGTTCTCTCCGGGCCAAAGATAGGGCTTTATTCCCCCTATCTAAGATCACGCTACATTCTGTCTGCATACTTGCCAAGACATTTTTTACGTTCCAACCTCTAGCGTCAACGCTTTGGGGGTCAACACCTTTCAACTCTTTGGAGACTTCACCCGCTAGGCCGAGCAGGGCACCCACCGACGAACGCAACTCTTGGTCAAACCCTTCGACCTTCTCCGGAGGCAAAGCACCATACCGGGTCTTGGGAACCTTGCTCTCGTCCTCGCGGATCGACCCATAGGCCATACGGCGAATGTCCTTTCGGTTCGCTTCGTAAAGCGTCTCCCAATGCAGCGGGTTCTTGCCCGACTCCAACAGACCGTCACGCTCTTCCGAGAACAGGTAGCGACCACCGCTGCGCATCAACTTCGCAGCTTGGTGCAATTGATTGCACGGTTCCCCGTTCAGAAGCGCGTCCACAGCCTCGGAGATAGACTTGCTAATGTGCCTGTCAAGGTTGCTCTCGGTCACAAGCCCGTCCTTCACCCGGTTGGAGATCACCTTCGGGCCGTCAGCCTCCATGCGAATCCCCAACTTGCGAACGCAGCCTTCACCTTCGGCAACCACAAAGATACAGTCCGGGTGCGTGGCGATAACCTCCACCTTCTTGTCAAGGTGCGCTTCCGCAAGTGCTTCGGCGGCGTCGATCACGCTTTCGACCGAACCCCTACGCATCTCCGCAAACTTGTCGCCAACTACAAAAGGCTTCATCGGTTCCTCTTTCGGTTCTCGGTCAGAACGCTTCTGTTCCGTCTTACCAACCTATGCACTTCTTTTACAGTAGGTGCAAGGTCGTCGTAAAGACGGTCAAGCGATCTGATAGACGCTTCTTGCGACTTGTGCAATCGCTCATGCTTCTCCTGCAACAACCGCAAACGCTTGTCAAGTTTGGCAAAAGATTCCGCTGCCCCGGCAGGTTCCTCCCCCGTGGGCAACTCGCCTTCTAACTCAACCGATGCTGCACCACCCATAGTATCCTGCGCCGTCTGCATCACGCGACCCTCGGTATCCGCCTGATACATGGCGTCGTCACGCATCTCGCTGCGCTTGGACTTCTGAATAAAGATCGCATCGTCCTTGGAGAACTCAAACACGTGTTCCAAGATCCAATCCTTCGGCAGGTATTCGATCAATGCCTGCGCCGCGCCCGCCCTAGCGTTCACCAACTCCAACTGCGACAACTCAAAGATCGTAGAAGAGGTTGTCATTTTGAGTTCGTAGTTGATCTGATCCGGGTCGATGTTCAACGCAGCCAAGTGGATACGGCACACCTTCTTGTAGCCGTTCCGAACCTCGCGCTGCAACCGCTGAATGGTGCGAGCAAACCGCACATCTTCCTGTGACAGCGAAGCCCGGCTCTCTCCGCCGTCAAAGCCCAAGTACCGCCGTGGCACCTTCAACGCAGAGAACAACTTGCTTCGGAAGTATTCTAGATCGTCGGTCGTCTGATAGTCGGGGCCGCTGATCACGTCGATTCGCGTGCTGTCCTGCCCGTTCGCAGTCGGAATCCAAAAGTCCTCGTCAGAGGCAAGCGGGTTCATGCGAAAGTCCAACTTGCCCGTGGAAGGGTTGTAGAACTTCCGCTTCTTGTAGCCCTGCTTGACCTGATTCACATAGGCCGTGCGCTGCTGCGGAGGCAGATTGCCCGTGTCCACATAGAAGGCAAACCTAGCCGGGGCGCGGGTCAACTTGTAGATAAGTGCGCTGTCCTCGGCCATGACAAGCCTGCGGAAGATCCACCGCGCACTGTCTAGGACGCTGTACCCGTAGGAAGTATGCACGCGCTTGCCTTGCAGCCGCCAATGCACCACTTCATAAGGCTCAAAGAACGTCACCCCTTGCGGCAACTTCTTGTTCTTTATGTCATCGACAATCGTGCTGCCCTCAGCCAAGAACCGACCGTCCATCGTCTGAATGAATCCGAGCAGGTTCCCCTTCTCGTCCTCAATGCGCCGCATCGTAGGTGCAGGAAGGTAGTTCAGACCGACCACGCCTGTATCGTTCGCCAAGATCTCGGCATAGGCGTTGCCATACTTCGCCAAGCCTCGCGTGAGCGCGTAGATGTCCTCTTCCACACGCAAGCGGCGCGTGAGAAGGTCGTCTAGGATACCACGCACAAGGCTGTCCTCGGCAGTAGCCCACATACACGCATTATGCTGCGCGTCCTGCACCGTGGCATCGTCGGCGTAAACATCGAGGGCCGAGCCGATCTCCGGGTAGTCGTCCATCTCTTCGTAGTCGGCGTAGCGGTAGAGAAGCGTGTCCTCCAAGCGGAGGTTGTCGGACAACTGATCGTAGCCCGTGTATCCGGCCATGCCTCCGCCGTCACCACCGATAAACTGCGATTCGTCATTCCCCTTCTTCAAGGAAATGGTGAGGTTCTCCTTGTCCGAATCAAACCACTTGCTGACCCGGCTTGCAATGTTGGAGACAATACCCATTGACTAACCCATAATGAACGGCAACGGCATACCCGACAAGTCCTGCGCAATTGATTGCATAGAGCCTTGTGGCACCATAATCTTATTGCTCACCCAACTGTCGCTATCCTTCGTTTCGAGGTCGAGGTCGGGCATCACAACATTACTCAATCTTGCGCCTTTGACAAGGGCATAGACCATGCCTGCCACGGCATCGGCAACATCCTTGGTGCCTGCAACCGGGTGGTCTACCTTGCCGCGAACCTTGTCATACTCCAAGGTCCTCAACTCCGTGACGAACGGATCGTAGCGGTAGAACTCAATGCGCCGCTCATACAACGCCGACTTCAAGGCATCATAAGCGTCCATCGACCTGTCCACCGACACCACTTCGGACTGAACCCCGTGCGCCTTCATCTGCTGAATCATCTCCGCAGATTGGTAACTGTCGCAGGAGAACCCGGACAAGTGAAAGCCGTGTTCCATAAGTTCGTAGACCATGCGCCGAATGTCGGGCAGGAAGATCTGCTCGCCTTGCGGGGGGTTCACGCGAAGCATCAAGTCGATAACTATGTATGGTGCAACATCGGTGTATTCCTCACCGTCAGGGCCGCGACGGACGACCTCCACCCACCGATCAATGTGGCCCATAGCAATCCCGGTGCTGTCACCCGATAGCGAAGGGTCAATGTGAACATGGCGAGCCGTCTTGGGATTCCGAAGCGGTTGCCAAAAGACCTCCTTGTAGCCCCCCGATAGTTTCCGCTCACCCTTCCTACACAGCGAAGGCCACACGAAGCCTGCACCACTACCGTAGTCGTATTCCAACGACTCAAACGGGTGCTGCATCTCCTTGTTCACGCACTCTTCAATGCGGCTAATCCGGTTGATAAAGGCCGAGATCGCGTGCGTGCTGATACCCGCTATGTCGCGTATGCCGTTCTCCAAGTCGCGGTCAAAGTCGTCGTAGTACTCAATCGGCACCTCGATGATACGGCACTCCTGCTCCTGCAACCACCCACGGTCAATCGCATCTGCATCGGCCTTGTCCTTGATCACCCGGCTGTGAACCGCGCTGTTCCCGATCAGAACCCAAAACTTCTCGCCGTTGAAGTTCTGCTTCGGCTTCACATCCCACGCCGCGTAGTCGCGCACGAACACAGACGGGTCGTTGTAGGAATCGCGGATCTTTCGGTTCGTGAAACTGTCAATCGTTGCAGCCGACGATGCCAAGATCATCAGACCCGGCAAGTCCTGTGGTGCCTTTAGGAAACGCGACTTGATACGGCGCACGATAGAGGCATACATCTTCTCGGCCAAGTCGTACTGCGCGACCGTGGCCTTCTTGCCGCTCTGCTTGCCGATAACCTGCCCCTTTGACACCATGAAGTTCGCTTCGTCCATCGCCCCGCCGAGGACATTCATGCCCAAGATACGCTCGGAGAAGCAAGATCCGATGCTCAAGTTGATGCTGTTAGGAAAGAAGGTGTTGTCGGAGCGGAAGTCCGGCTTGAAGTGCTCCATAAAGTAGGGAGACAACTTTATCTTGTCGTCCACCGCCGACTTCATGACCTGCCGCGATAGGTGCAGCGACTTGCTCATCAGCGCAATCACGATCTCCGAACCAAGCGACAACCCGTAGGCAGACTGCGGGGCGCGAAGGCAGGACAGTTCGTAGAGCAGCCGACAAGTCGCAAACGAGATAAAGGTCGTCTTGCCGTAACCGATGCTACCCGTCATCACCACTTCTCGGATACCGGGCGTCTCGAACATCTCGATCAAGTCCTCTTTGATGCGCGGGTACAGCGTTTGGCTAGACGCACCCATGTAGTAGGGGTCCTCCAAAAACTGCCGCACAGAAACAGGCTTCCGTAGCCAACGGTTGTCGTTCATGTAGTCGAACAGATCGCCGTCACCCTGCGTTGCACTGACGAGCATTGCCTTCACCAACTTGCGTTGGGCAGGGGTCAACTCGGACAACTGCTGCATAAGCAACGCTCGGTCCTCCCCCTTGGTGCGCTGCGACCTGTGGCGACCATCGTTGTTGAAAATCATTCATGCTCCGAGTTCGTGCTAGGCTCAATCTCAAAGTCCATGTCAAAAACATCCCCGTCCAACGCAGCGAGCGCACGGGCAACCGCCAATGCCTTGCCTCTGCTCACGGGGTCGTTCGCTGCCTGAACAATGTCCACATCGTACTTGCCACTCACCGTCGCGCCCAACTCCGGGCGGAGCGTCATGGTGCCAAGATTGCGCCCACCGTCCATGCCCAAGTCCATCTTGATCTCATGCCGCCGCATCAACAGGCTAGATGCCTGCGCAATCTCCTGCGTCATGTTCTTGTTCAACACCCGGCTCGCCTTCTCAAACTGAACGCCAATCTCGATCCGCTCCCGCTGCAAGTGGTAAAGTTTCTGCAACTCCTCCAACTCGTCCACCTGCTTGTCGATCACCACCTTCGCGTCCCGGACCACCGAAGGGAGCAGCCGTTCCGCTACCTCCATAGGCTT
>Ga0209107_10000586_pt1 | contig 21130 bp, 21 predicted proteins | sample LakErihyJuly2011_2_FD_187460 | JGI IMG/M metagenome (GOLD analysis project Ga0209107, IMG submission 187460) | Freshwater microbial communities from dead zone in Lake Erie, Canada - CCB hypolimnion July 2011 (SPAdes) (version 2) | ecosystem: Environmental > Aquatic > Freshwater > Lentic >...
CATATATGTGTTCATTGTTATGTGATAAATCATAATAATGGTCTATGTTATGATAGAACTTAGTTCTCAAGTCATCCCTATCTATTCTATTCTTATTTATAGAATTAGTTTGTTCTGAATTGCTAGTTTTAGTTTTAGTTTTAGTTTCAGTTATAGCATTATTGCTAATGTCATTGCTAATCTTTTTAGATGTAATATTTTTATTTTTTGAATCTAAACCAAACACTTGTAATAATAGACTTGATATAAAAGTCATCATAATAATTGGTATCAATACTAAAAACCAAGCAATAACAGAAAATCCTAAATCACATAGTATATTTATTATTAATGTAAATACTATCATAATTATAAATTTTAAGAAAGCAGCATTCATAACGCCATTATAAATATCTATAAATATTTGTATTAATGAAAATCCTATATATACTAGTCCGGGCCCACATAACCCAGTTATAAACATTATATTATTATATATTATTATATAAGTTAAATATAATAATATGTTAAATAAAAAACATAGATATTTTAATTTTTGTAATTATTTAATTCAGTAATCAAATGTTTAATCAACCCGTCTTTTTCAAGCAACACCTTTTCCAACTTTTGTAATTGCTCTTGCTGAGATTGAATTATTTGAACTATTTGTTGATTATTTAAGGGTATTTCCTTACCATCTTGATTTAAAATAATTTGACCATTACCTTGTCCTGTATTTTGCTCCATCATTTTTCTTCGTTCTTCTTCGATTTCAATCATTTGTTTTAACACGTCTGGTTTATGCGAAGGATTGCCTGGTTCATAAGTTTGTAATAAAGTGTCTATTGTTTCCATATAGAATTCTTTCATGTCTTTGTCTTTAATAAATTCATCTACTGTTCGTGATGATGTTTTTTGAAAATTATTTTCTCCATGTTCTAATAGTTTCTTTTTGTCAAAAGTATTATGAATATGTGAAAATACCAATATTGTTTTTTTTGGTTCTAATTGGACAAAAGGAACACTATAATTTTTTAAAAATGCTTTTTCTTCTGCTAAAGCAGCATGTTCCTCATATTTATGATCTCGCAACATTTCTCGTTTAAAAGCAAATGTTCCTGCTGTAGCATGATTTGGACCGTATGGACCAAATTGAAACATTTTTTGAATATGCTTGAACCAAATATAGATTTCGCTTGCTCCAGCACATAAAGCATTGGGATGGGTTAATAACATATTGACAGCGTGGGAAACACGCTCTGGTGGATAATAATCATCATCATCCATATATACAATAATGTCTCCTTTAGACTTTTCATGCATCAAATTTCTTTTTTTTCCAAGCGGCATTTTAGTATCGTATTCAAAATACTTAACCTGACTAATATTACATACTAAATCTTTAATTTTGTCTGTTCCATCATCAATAATAATCCATTCCATTTTATCTTTTGGATAGTCTTGATGGTTAAAGCATTTTATAGCATATTCCCAGAATGGTCGCCTATTAAATGTTGGCGTGCATATACTTACAAAAGGTAAGTCTTTTTTATTTCCCGTTTTTTTTCTCGTCATAATATAGATACTTGATCATATTGTTTTATATTATTTACGAATTATATTATTTACTTATATTTTGATAAGTTAGCAATAAAATTAGCAATCCTACTAATCCGCCCAATATTCCGGTTATTGTGGGGGTTAAATTACCATTTGAAGATAATACTACACTAATACATAACATTATTGTTATTAACCAGGTATGGTCAGAAATTATACTAAAAAAACACCCAATATTCAAAATTGGAATAACAAATATATTATATATTAGCGACATTATCATCCATAATACTCCTATTATAGACCCTAAAAATCCTGTGCTAAGACAAAATGAATAAGATATTAGTATGAATAGAAGTAGTACTATGTTTAATAGTATATTTCTCAAACAAATAGGGTTAAATGGTTTTATATACCGTCTTATTTCATATAAAACATTAGCAAAAAGCGCATATCCGGTGCTTATTTTAGACCCCTCCGGGGCAAATTTTTCGTTATAATACTTAGGTCCCCAATACAAAGAAAAATTAGTTAGAAGCATTGTAGCAAACATAGCAAATACTACAAACATTATCAAAAAATATATTATAAAACCCGGACCATACTTCATTTCTTTTATATTAGCATACTTTACTAGAACACTAAATAATACACCAGTCAAAAATAAAAATACAACATTTTTAAACCCCCACGCTTTGTCGCCCCAATTTTGATACCAAGCAGACGCTCCTCTTAATATATTACTTATAAACAGTCTAGAGAGAAATAATGTATATAACAAATTTAAACAAAAAGCCTTCCCTAGTGCGCTGAATATTTTGAAAAATCTTGACCCAAAATCCAGTTCCGCATTATAACCTTGATCAGAAAAATTTAACATGTTATAAGGGGGGCCTAATTCTTTGGTACTATTACAAGGTTTGTATGGATAGTCATTTAACTTTGAAGGGAAAGCATAATCTATTGCGTTTAGTTCATTCTTACAATCGTCTACGTATTTAAAAGTACCACAACCACTATTACCATTGTTGATAATTCCGTATTTTAACCAAAATTCGTAGCAAGCACCTAGACAAACAGCAACAATAACTAACACAATACTTAATAGCGATGAATATAGAAACTGTGGTATTTTCATAACTCTTTTTCTAATGGGTGCCGAATGACATATTTTTCTTGGGTTCTCTCCATTTTCATCGAAAAAAGGAATGCCTATATCATAGCTATCACCATTTAAGTCAGTACTTTCAGGAACATATGTTTTACAAGTGTTATCAGGTGTTTCTACTACACAACAACCATTAGGTGCTTCTTCTTGATTCAATGAAAACTGAAAAGTCAGATCATTACATTTTGGAATTATATGAGTAGGCAATACACCTTGTAAATTACCACATATATCACTCTTACCAGGGCAAGAAGTTCTAAGTAATTTATTACCAAATATTGGATTATCATTAAATATAGGTCGATTCATATAACAATATTAATATAACACATTATAATATTTTAAAAACATTTAAACATATAAATTATTAAATAATTAGCATGACTGAAGATATTTATGAAGCTAAATTTGATACAATTGATAAATATCTTGATTTTAAAGATGTATTGATTCTTCCTAAAAAATCAAATTTAAATAGCAGAAAAGAAGTTGATCTGGAAAGAACGATTGCTTTTCAAAATGGAATAACTTGGACAGGTATTCCTATTGTTGCTGCTAATATGACAACTATTGGAACATTAGATGTATATAAAGTGTTAAGCACTTATAAAATCATTACTGCTCTTCATAAATTTCATAAACTGCAAGATTTACTGGATTATAATAAAGAAAATCGTGATTCTGATTCTAAATTAAACCCCGATTATTTTATGATTTCTACTGGAATAAGCAATGACGATTTTAAAAATCTAACAAATATATTAGACAATTTTGAGTGTAAGTTTATTTGTGTTGATATAGCAAATGGCTACATTTCTAAATTTAATGAATTTTGTAAAATACTAAGAGCTAAATATCCAGAAAAAATTATTTTAGCAGGAAATGTATGTACTTCAGAAGGAGTAAATATGTTAAATGACTTAGAAATTGATATTGTTAAAGTTGGTATTGGTGGAGGAAGTGCGTGTACTACCCGAATTCAAACCGGAATAGGTATGCCACAACTTAGTAGTATATTAGAATGCGTTCAAGAATGTAAAGAGAGTAATCGTATTAACTCATCAATAAACTATAAATATGATGAACATAGACTAAATAAGGCTTTTATTTTAAGTGATGGTGGTATTACTTGTCCGGGCGATTTGGCAAAAGCATTTGGCGCTGGTGCTGATTTTGTAATGATTGGAGGAGCATTTGCGGGACACGATGAGAATCCAGGACAAATTGTCAAAGATGAAAAAACGGGCACACAATACAAATTTTTCTATGGTATGAGTTCGAGTTATGCTATGAAAAATAATTATGCGGCAAATAATAATACTAATTATAGAAGTTCTGAAGGACGAGAACTAAAAGTTCCTTATAGAGGTGCGTTAAAAAATACTATTGAAAATTATCTAGGAGGACTAAGAAGCAGTTGTACTTACACAAATAGTGCTAATTTACAAGATTTAGCGCATAATACTAAATTTATTATAGTTAACAATCAATACAATTCGCATTTATTATAACTTATATTATTTGTTTTTGAATTACTTCTTATATATAAGTATATTTTAAATTACATACTTTAAACTTCTAGATCTATGCTTTTTAATTTAGTATATAAAAAATTTATAAAAATATTAATATATTATAGAATATAGTATGAAAAACAATAAAGATTTAAAAAAAGTATTTAAAATTTTTGTTATAGGATTTATATTGATTTCCAGTATTTATGTTTTATATTTTTATAATATTAAAACAATAGAAAATTTTATAAGTTCAAATAACTGTTCAAATTGTAAAATTATGCCGACTGCTAACAAATGTAAGCCATTATATAATATTGTTTATAATTGGAACACCAGACAAAAAATGGTAGATATAAGTAATATAAAAACAGATTATATTTTTTGCGAATGGGAACCTAATTGTAGTTATAATACTATGGGAAATAATATTTTAACTCAACAAGAGAGATTAGCATTATCTAATAGTCAATTATATGCGCAACAATAAATATTTTAAACATTATAAAATATTTTAAACATTATAAAATATTTTAAACATTATATACATTATATACATTATATAATATGACAGAAAGTTTAGGGGAAAATATAGCAATATATGATAACAAAATAAAGGATATATTAACAACTATTATAAGTAATAAAGAAGAAACTATTAATGAATATAAAAAATTAAAACATAGCTTACACACGTATGAAGAAACTAAAAGAACAACTCTTGAAAAATTATTAAATATACGAAAGCAACAGTTTGAACACGCATTAACATTAAAAAATAAGCAAAACGAAGCCTTATTAAAACTTTTAGAATATTTATATAGTTTAGAAAAAAAAGATAAAAGTTTACATATTCGTCAAACTTTAGATATAATGAAAAAACTAGATAATGAAATCACTATAATAAATGATTTAATAAAGTGAAATTTATAAAAATTAGTATGTTTTATAAAATTAATTCTTTTCTAATATTATATAAAACTATGAAAAAGAAAAATTCCAATACCATGTTTAACAAATTAGTAAATAACAAAATAACTTTGTACATTGTATCAATAATCGCTCTTATAACATTATTAGGATATATAATGGTATCTGAATTTAGTGCTATTATATTATTCTTCTTAATCGGTGCCATAGCATATAGTTTTACAAAAAATATGACTATTGTTCTAGGTTCATCGGTTATAGTTACAACAATAGCAAGTGTGTCAAGAAGTTTCTTTATATATCAAGAAGGAATGGAAGGTAGCGGTGATTCTTCGGGCAACACTACTTCAAAAAGTAAGAGAGGTTTAAAAGACGCAGACTCGCTAGTAGATACTACAGGAACAAAATCAGGAACAGGAACAAAATCAGGAACAAAATCAGGAACAGAAACAGAAACAGAACAAGAAACAGACCCAGAACAAGAAACAGAACAAGAAACAGACCCAGATCAAGAACCAGAACCAGAGACAAGAAGAATAAAAAAAAAAACAGAGGGTTTATCCCAATTAAACCCGGCATTATTTAATAATATTCCAAATAAAGAACAAATGCAAAAACAATTAGGACAAGCATCAGATATGGAACAAGCATATGATAATTTAGAGAAAATAATGGGAAAAGATAATATTCAATCAATTTCAACTGATACAAAAGATCTTATTAAGCAACAAAATGACTTAATTAAACAATTGAAAACAATGACTCCTGCATTGAATGACGCTATGAGTTCTATTGGAAATTTAGATTTATCAAAACTAACAAACATGTTTAGCAGTGCGACAAAAACTTTATCAGATATGAAAAGTTAATACACATCTAATAACTTAAATTTATAATATTATAATACTATAATTTATAATACTATAATACTATAATACTATTGTGCTATGCGACTAAGTATGCGACTAAAACTGGTAGATATAATAAATACTAAATTACACAACTTTAAATATTTAAATTTTACTATCGCATTTTATATTATATTTTTTTACACATGTTATAGTCTATTTGTCTATTTGCTCAATAAAAATTATATAATGTTGCTATTATATTTTGTATTTTTCATATTACTTTATAGTTATTATAAAAATTTTACATATTTTATAGGTTTTGTCTTTTTAATTATTTTTAAAATATTTAACATAGATAATATAATTAACAACAATAGAGTAATAGAAGGCAATGACTTTTCTTCAGTATTGGCAGGCATAGAAGATGAATCACAAAAAAAAGGAGATAAAATGGAAGCAGATGCCAAAAAGAGTAAACCAGCACCGAACCCTTGTAAAAATTATATTATTGATAAAGTCCAACAAGCCGGATTTAAAATATCAAATAAGGCATTTGACTCCAAAGCTAAAAAAGGTAGCACAGCATCTGATATAGATGATATATTGAGAGGACACAACGATCTTGTAGCGCCAACAATTTATAGACTTTAATAATTAATTAACTTATATACTAATTCAATTAATGGCATTATAATAATATTTACTCATATAACAATAGTTAGTTATTTATAATATTTAGTTATTATAAATAAGTAATTATGGCAAGAAAATGCCCGCCCGGTATATTATGTATCGAAAATTATACCTTGTTGTTTTTTGGTTTATTAATAATAGCAATATTGTATTTTATGAACATTAAATATAATCAAAATTTAAATAAAACACATAATTGTGGATGTAATAAGATGTCTTCTTGTACTGTGTGTTCTAATCATAATTCATCAGAATTAATACCATTTTTAGGAAATTCTCATAATAGCAGAGAAAATGATGTGTTATTAAATCCATATAGTGCTCCTCTTCGTGATGATAGAATTTTCACAAATACTAATAACGGACCCAAACTACCTATAAATGTACCAACTCAATCATTTAATAGCACATATAGACAAATCGGTATATTGACTCGTGTAAATGGTCAAGAAACAATATTACCTTTAATGGGACGACCACTATTTTCAAATAGAGACAAATGGAATTTTTACACTATGAATGATAAAAATGGAATGATTAAATTACCAATTAGCTTTAAAAATAAAAGTTGTACATCATCGCAAGGATGCGATAATTTATATAATGGTGATACTGTTTTTGTAGAAGGTTATTCAGATACATTTAGAGTAACTATTTATGATAATAATAGCATGGAATATATTCCATATTTATAATTTATATTTATAATTTATATTAATAATATATATTAATAATATAATAAATATTAATAATATAATAAATATTAAATGGCATTTACTAGATTTTACGATGACCCATGTAGAATACAGAAATATTTAGAAGAATCTACAAACATTGGAAATTATAATATTAATGTTCCTGGAAATGGAATAGACCCTTCTTATTTTAGCGATCCATATGTTAAACCACAAAAATGGGGTGCCAATTTATCTAATAATAAAACAGATTTAGAGAGTGATCTATTTTCATTACATAGAAAATTAAATCGTGATACTATTAGTGAAAATAATTATGCTGACTATTTAAATAATAATAATAAATACTATAAAAATATTTATCCAGAAAATGAAAATGAAATTACTAGTCAATCTCGTGCTACACATCCGTCATGGGTATATAGAGAGATACATAATTTTAATATCAAAAATGATAAGTTAAGCGTTCCTAATAATTTTAACTATTTACATTTAGATCCACAAGAAAATATATGTATTCCTTTTCATAATAATATTAGTTCGCGAATTGTTCAAAAAGATTATTTTCAACTAAATAATAATTATGAATATGAGAGAAATATAACAACTATATAATTTTATTAAAGTGATTTAATTTAGAAAGTAGTTATTGTAATAATTACAATATTAAATATATTATTTAATATTATAATATATTAAATTAAAATGGCTGCTTTAGCCATACCTATTGTAATATTAGGAAGTATATATATATTGTCAGAGCAAGAAAAAAAAGACTCTGTTAAAAATAATGCGACACAAGAAAAATTTCAAAAACAAGACTTTTTATCAGGAGGTGCTAAACGAACTGAAAACTTCTCAAATTATAGAGAGGACTTACCTCAGAAAAACAATCCTATTGTGAATTCACAAATCAATTTATTATCTGGTCAGCAAACAAATTTAAACCAATTCGGTCATAATAATATGCAGCATTACTATGGTGGTAAATTACGTGGATTCAGCGGCGATTTAAATTTAACAGAATCTATATTGGACTCTAAACAAGGAAACGGTAGTCAGCAATTTTCAAAATCCGAAATAGCACCGTTATTTCGACCAGATGAAAATTCTCATCGTCCAAACGGAACTCCTAACAACAGTGATTTTATTCAATCACGCATGAACGAATCAATGAAAATGTCTAATGTTTCATTATGGGAACCACAACGCGTTGGACCTGGTCTTAATATGGGTTATGGTTCTCAAAACTCAGACGGTTTTAATAGTGGTGGAACACAAGGAGGAGATGGTTTTAATGCTGGTATGATGGCGCGCGACGCATGGATGCCAAAATCGGTTGATGACTTACGTGCTGAAAATAAACCAAAAACGTCTTTTGATTTAGATGGACATCAAGGTCCCGCATTATATCCTATAAAAATGGCGGGACCAAATAGCAAAATAGGTGTTATTGAAAAACATTTGCCCGATAAATCATATGAGTCAGGACCCAATCGTTGGTTTACAACAACAGGCGTAGAACAAGCACCGCCAATAAGAAGCACACATTTAATTCCTATGGAAAATAGACCTGAAACAAGTCGCGAATATTATGGTTCAGGATCAGGTTCAAACGGACAAGCTACTTATACAAATGCCGAAGTTGAAGAATCTAAGCGACAAAATCTGTCTGGACTTCCGTTAAGTAATGCTAGTGCTACAGGAACAAATTCTGCTAATCCAAATGATTATGGTTCGCAAAGTTATAATGTATTATATAATAATCGCACAATTACTAAAGAAAATACGGAGTTCGGCGGAATATATGGTATGGCAAAAGCAGCAATTGCTCCTATATTAGATATTTTTAGACCTACACGCAAAGAAAATGTTATAGGCAATCTGCGTGAAACCGGAAATGTAAATGGATTAACACCAACTGGTCATTTGTTTAATTCAGATGATAAAACAAAAATTACAAATAGGGAAATGACAACAAATAAAATAAATTTGAATTATGTAAATGTCCAGGGGCAAAATAATACAGGAAATGCTTATATGGTAACTGACCATCAAAATTATAATAATCAAAGAACAAGCACAAACAAGGAATATATTGGTAATGGCAATTCCAATGTCCAAGGTCTAAGACCATATAATAGTGCTTATGCTCAACAAAATATTGCGAATAAGACACATGAGGCACGTACTAATCAAGGAAGCATGAGTTTATTTAATAATTATAATAATTCTACAATATCGCGTAATGATGGTATTTTTCAACAAAATAGAGAATTAATTACTAATAACAATCAAAGCATTATTCCATCGCGAGAATTTATGGGAGAAATAAATGGAATGCAGAGTTATGATGTAAATTATAATGCGTCTAGAATGGACGAATCATTGTTGAGCGCATTTAAAAATAATCCATATACAAAATCTCTCACAAGTGTTGCTTAAATTTTAAATAATTAAATAATTTAATAGTAGTGCGATGCCGAACCATTTATAGCTATATTATGCATATAGCTATTTCTTATTTGAATTTCTATTAATAATGGTGTTACAACATAAAGATGTAAGCTTTGATAGTTGTTTGCCTTAGGTTTTTCAATATAATCATCGCTTATAAAATCCAATGTGTTAAAATTTTCTTGTATAATATTTTTAATATTATAAGCACTTTTAATATTATAGTAGTCCGTCTTGTCATTATATATAACTCTTAATCCAAATATATCATATGGTATCTTGATTTTCTTTATTTTTAAAAATAAACGTTTTTTTGATTTAATACGTCTTTCATAATATATATCAAGATTATTGTCTATTAAATTTGTATCAAAATTATTATCAATAACACGAATAATTTTATTAGTATTCGTTTCAAATGATTTAACTAGTAAGTCTGTAAAATTATATATAAAAAATAAACTATAACATACATGTAGCATAATATATATATTATATATTTACTTAAAACTATATGTTTATTTAATATTATTAGATGTTTATTTAATATTATTAGATGTTTATTTAATATTATTAGATGTTTATTTAATATTATTAGATGTTTATTTAATATTATTAGATGTTTATTTTATATTATTAGATGTTTATTTTATATTATTAGATAGTTAATACTATTTTAATTTAAATATTTTTTTTTACTTTAAAATAATGTTACAAAATTTGAAAGAGTTACATGATAAAAATAATTTACCAAACTTATTATTATATGGAAATAATTTGATCGGAAAAAAAACCTTACTAGAACAATTATTATTATATATTTATCAAAATTATAAAAACATTGAAAATAACACACTCATATTGAATTGTAGTTTGGGAAAAGGGAATATAAAATTTATAAGAGACAACTTAAGATTTTTCGCAAATACAATAATTCATAAAAATATAACAAATTTCAAATCAATTGTCTTGTTAAACGCGGATAGTTTGACATTGGATGCTCAATCGGCACTACGAAGATCAATTGAAATATATAGTAATACGAAATTTTTTATTGTAACAGCAAATAAATCAAAAATTATTAGACCAATATTATCTAGATTTTGTGAGATTTTTTGTAATATTAGCAACATGAATATTATTTATAAATCATTAACAGTCATTAATAATAATAAGTTTAATAGTAAACTTAGTGTAATAATAAAAAAATTAAACAATGCTATGAAAACTATAACTAACAGTTATGAAAACGACCTACTAATTAATTATAGTTCGTTAATATATAATAAAGGTATTAGTGCTAATAATTTATTAGAATATTTTACAAATTGTTCTAATTTTAAATCTGATTATTCAAAATTTGTATTTTTTTTTGATATTTATAAAAAGGAAATAAGATGTGAAGAATTTTTAATATTTATTATATTATATTTTTATAATAATAATTGCGCTATTAATTTTTCAATATTTAATAATATTTAATATTATTTAATAAATAAACAATTTAGTTTAATTTTTATTTAAAAAATAAAAATTAAACTATAAATATGGATGATTATACTTTATCAACAATAATTGAATCTAAAAATGAGTGGTGTGCTAGATTAACCAATACTTTAACGCCATGTATAATTGAAGGTTTAAGATCTGTTTTCTCCGAAGCATATAATGTTTGTAAAGAAAACGACGAAGAGTCAAAATATTTAATGACATTTCAAAATTTTTTAAACAATATTCCAAAATGGAGTTCTGAAATAATTGAAAATGAGAAACAAAGAATTATTGTATCAAGTGCTTGTAATTATTTAGAAGATTTATTATCGTGTGTTCATATTACACAATTGAAATCATTAACCTCTTCGCGTGTAGGATTAAAACAAAAAAAAATTAATATAGATATACCTGATTTAGGTAAATTTATACATAGAACATATATAAATGTTGCCAGAAAAGTGTATGTTAATATATATTTATTTGAAAAAAACATTAAACCATTACAAATACAAAAAAACAATAGGGAACTGGAATTAATAGTCAAAGAGTGTATTTTAAATACAATAAGAGAGAGCATTCCTATTGAGCATATATTACAAATGTATTTAGACGAAACACAAGAAACGGATGTTGAAGTGGAAGAAAAGAAAGAAATTGTTACAGATAAAGCAGCATTGGAGAAACTTAATAAATTAAAAGAAGCAAAAGAATTAGAAAAAATTAAAAAAGATGCACTTGAAAAAATAAAAGAAGAAAGTAAAACAAATTTAAACAAAGCTATAAAAAACGCTAGTAAAGACTTAAATGAAGACAATTTAGAAATATCAAAAAACAATGCGACTTCAAACATAAACTCTTTATTATCAAAAACAGCGTCTTCTTTTAATAATGATTCAACCGATGACGAATCAAATAATTCTGGTAATGAATCTAATAATGAGGAATCTAATAATGATAAGTATAAATTAAAAATAGATAAATTGAATATACCAACAAGCAGATTAAATAATAGAACTGATCCTGATGAAATTGATTTAGATATATTAGATCTAAAAACTGAATTAAGTACTGATGATGAAAAATCAGATTTAGAATTAGATATAGAAGAATTATAATAAACCAATTCGTTATTTATATAAAATTCATTTGTTTTGTAATAATAAATGAATTTTATAATACCTTCATTAGCAATTAGTATTATATTTATGATTTATAAAATAATAGATATGAAATATATAACCAAAGAAGAAAAATCATTAAAAAACATAACAAAAGATAGTTTAATAGTATTTTTATGCTCTATGATTTCAATGTTTGGGTTAGAACAACTAAATATTAATGAGTTAATAGGAAATTCAAAAGAAACGCTAAGTGCTTTTACAAATGAGCCCGATTTTTAATTTTATATTTTATATTTTATATTTTATATTTTATATTTTATATTTTATATTTTATATTTTATATTTTATATTTTATATTTTATATTTTATATTTTATATTTTATATTTTATATTTTATATTTTATATTTTATATTTTATATTTTATATTTTATATTTAAAAAAAATATAATATATAAAATATAAATTTTTTAAACCATAATTGGTAACTCATCAATATTAAATATTGCTTCTGGGTTGTTAATTTTCTTTTTGGCTATTACATAATTCTCAAATAGTGGTTTTTTCAATACATTTTGTGGAGTATGTTTATGAACATTGCGCGCTATCATTTTATATAATTTAAAATCAGGATATCTCTCAGAACCATCATTTTTATACAATATATTTTTATTTTTATCATCAAAAACCCATTCGATCATTAATTTTTTTATAGGGGATTTTAATTTTTTGATGTCCTCTAAATCATCAATAAAATAGTCAAATAAACTACATCCTAGGCGACATAAATCAAAACTATAATTTGGGTCTATGCGTGGTTTATCTTCATTTAAATAAGGTTCGCAGTTGTATTGTGTAGCAGCATCTCCGTCTTGTGAATAACTATCACTACATATAAATTGATTTTTGAATCTATAAATAGCTCTTCCGAAATCGATTATTTTATATATTTTACCAAATGTAGGAACTTTATAATGACTATTGTTAAATTTATAATATAAATATTTCTTTTCTGTGGATACATATACGATGTTATTTGTATGTAAATCATTATGAGTAAAGTGGAAAACTTTTTGATATGTAATTAATGTAAATAATATTTGTAAAACAATAGATTCCCATTCATCATCTTTAATTTTTTTACTTGAAATATAAGCATCTAATGTATCTTGACAGCATTCTAATACAATCATTTCGACTGGAAATTTATCTATTGCGCAAAATATTTCTTCATCATCTTCATACTTGCTTTCTTCACTAGTTGATTCGTCAGACACTGTTTCATTTGAGTCTAATGATTCAGTATTTGACGATCTAGAAGAACAAGAACCTGAATTATTTGTTTCGTTTTTGCTCGTATTATGATTACTTGATTTTGTAGATGATTTATCTAATATGTTTACATTTTCATATGTCAATTCTAATTCTTCATGTATTAAAGATTTGTTTTCTACACTATCTTGTCTAGCAATATTTGGATCTTCAATATTTGGATCTTCAATATTTAGATCTTCAATATTTAGATCTTCAATATTTAGATCTTCAATATTTAGATCTTCAATATTTGGATCACTTACATTAGTATTTATTAATAATGCTTTTTTGTATTTATTAGTTTTGCCAAAAATACTTTTTATTTTATCACTTGCTTCAAGTTTAAATAGAATATTTCTATTTTTATGAAAATGGTCAGATTCATTTAAAAATTCTAAATCTTCAGAAATATTAACTTTAAAATTATTTTTTATTCCTAAAAAAGCACCATAATAGTTTAATCCATTATAAAAACTGTAGTTATTTAATAGGCAACTTGATAAAAAAGAAAAGAATCCATCAATATATGCTGAGTTGTTTGGATCTAATATTTTTTTATATTTTGTATGATATTCGCTATTGCTATATACATCCTGGTTGCTATAAAATTTAGGTAATTCTGAAATATTATACCCATCCTCATATTTGCCTAACATATATTTTACTGGATCTATTAAGGGACTAAACTTTATAAAGATGTCTTTGCTAGATTTATTATTACATATATCACATATTTCGGCAGTAAATTTGTTGTAATTAATTTTCTCTACTATATTTTCTAATTTATAACTATTGTTTAGATTAATAGCATTGTAATTGTTGCTATTTAAATCAAAATATTTATTATATAACGGAAAATAATTTTGAACATTTGTTATATCTAAAAATTTATTGTTGCTAATTGTTTCAAAAAGTTGCTTGTTGTTGTTTTTTCTATAGTTTAATTCCATTTAATAAATTAAAAATACTTATTTTTCTTATTTATAACACAAATAATATTTTTAAATAATAACTAAATAACTCTAAATAACTCTAAATAACTAAATAACTAAATAACTCTAAATAACTAAATAACTAAATAACTCTAAATAACAACATTTATTTTGTATAATTTTGTATAATTTAGTTTAAATCTTAGATTATATAATATTATTATTAAACAATAATGACATTAGAATTAAAAAAATTTGATATTAAAACAATTAGTTTTAGACCAGATGAAAATAAAGGTCCAGTCATAGTTTTAATAGGTCGTCGTGATACCGGTAAATCCTATTTAGTTAGAGATCTTCTTTATTACCATCAAGATATACCAATAGGAACTGTTATTAGTGGAACTGAAGCAGGTAATGGTTTTTATGCTGAACATGTTCCTAAACTATTTATTCATGATGAATATAATACTGCTATTATAGAAAATATTTTGAAAAGGCAAAAAACAGTATTGAAGCAAGTTAAGAAAGAAATAGAAGTTTATAAGAAATCAAATATAGATCCGCGTGCGTTTGTTATTTTAGACGATTGCTTATATGATGGTAGTTGGACTAAAGATAAAATGATGCGTCTCCTTTTTATGAATGGGCGTCATTGGAAAATAATGTTAGTAATAACTATGCAATATCCTTTAGGCATTCCTCCAAATCTTCGCACAAATATTGATTATGTTTTCATTTTAAGAGAACCATATATAGCAAATAGACGACGAATTTATGAAAATTATGCTGGTATGTTTCCAACTTTTGAAAGTTTTTGTCAAGTAATGGATCAATGTACAGAAAATTTTGAATGTTTAGTAATAAATAATAATGCTAAATCAAATAAATTACAAGACCAAATTTTTTGGTATAAAGCAGACCATCATAAAACATTCAAATTGGGTTCAAAAGAATTTTGGGAAATTAGCAAAAATTTAGATTCTGATAATGAAGAAGAAATGTATGACCCAAATATAAGAGATAAGAAAAAAGGACCTAAAATAAATGTTCGCAAAACAAAATGGTAAGAGATTTATTTATAATATTTTTTCAATAAATATTATAAATTTCTAAAGCATATAAATAACTTAATCTTTAATCTTTAATCTTTAATCTTTAATTTCTTTTGTAGCATAATCGGCCAATAGTTCTAAATTGCTTGTCTCTTCTTGTGTTGTTGCTTTTTCTGTACGTTCTTTTTGTCTTTCTAATAGTTCACCTAATCCATGATCGTTATCTTTTTTTCTTCCTACAATAACATCTTCTGCCTCAAATAATTCTTTACGCAAATCAGCAGTAGATACATCATCGTCTTCTTTGTCGCCAAAAAGTAAATTTTTACCCGGAACATCCATTCTATCCGCATTTATTAAATTTCCTTCTTCGTCAATTGTTTGCATTAATTTATTGCCTTCTTTTTGGGCTTTAGCAATATTTTCTTGGATTGCCTTCTTTTTGCTTTCTTTTACGCGTTCTTTAAACTGTTCTTTAGAGATTTCATCATTTTTCTTCTTATGACTCATAAGTTCATTTAAATCTTTTTCTAAATATTCTACACGCCCTGTTTTATACGCTTCTGGATGAAAAGGCATCCACATACCAACAGCACCCACATAAACATCGTGGTTTGGGTCTTGTTCTCTTAACATCTTACATCTCATTTCTGCTTCTTCTTGCGAACCAAATACCCCTCGCACTTTAATACCTCGTGTATTTGTTTGAAATTCATGTAGTTCATTATATTCTTTTTGTAATTGTTCTTCTTTAGTATCAATAAATGTTTTATATTCATCGTCTAAAGTAGTTAAAAATAGATTCTCTTTTTCCTCTTCTACAAACTCCCCCATATCATTGCTTAATTTATTAAAATCTAAATTATACTTGTATGCCAAAAAATTCAAAAATTGTGTATATTTTTCAAAAGTTTTTTTAAACTCGAAGTTTTTTAAGAATTTTTCGAAATAAAATAATTCTTTATTTTTAATATGGTCTTCTGGAGAGATAAAACTTAAACATACATATTTTTGACCACCTAATGGTTTGTCTTCGTCTAACAAGTCCACATATTTTGCTTTCTCTAAGTTAGGTACTTGTTTGTCTTTGTCTTTGGATTTAGAAGATTTTTTATTAAACATTTTATAACATAGTATTTTAATATGATTTTAAGTATTTTATTTAAACATTATATTATTATTTAAACATTATATTATTATTTAAACATTATATTATTATTTAAACATTATATTATTATTTAAACATTATATTATTATTTAAATATTATATTATTTTAGGTAAATTTAACTATTTAATTTAAACATTATAAAATATTTAAATTAAATAGTTAAATTGTGTATAAATATAATTTTTTTCTTAAGTATTATTATAAAACAAAATGAATTTCAGTATGGGTGAATTAGTAAAAAGAGCTGTAAAATATTTAATTGAGGGTTTGATGGTAGCAATAGTTGCTTTTGTCATTCCACAAAAACCATTGAAGATTGAAGAAATTGCTATTATTGCTTTAATGGCTGCTGCTACATTCTCTATATTAGATACTTTTATTCCCACAATGGGCGTAAGTGCTAGAACTGGTGCTGGTTTTGGTATTGGTGCTAACTTGGTTGGTTTCCCAAGAATGTAATTTATATCATGTAATTTATATCATGTAATTTATATCATGTAGTATTATAATTAATATTAGTAAATATATTCACTAATATTAGTAAATATATGAATAATACGAAACCTTTAGTAGGTATTTTAGCAACACCTTATATAAAAAACAATACTTCCAATGAAGTTTTTTTAAAAGAAAACATATTAACTTTTTTAAAGCAAAATTCAATAGATTATATTATAATTCCATATAATATAAAAAAATCCAAATTAAATAAAATATTATATAATATTGATGGTTTATTATTTCCCGGAAGCCAAATAGGTAATTTATATAATAGTAAATATATAAAGCAGCATTTTCTAACACAAAAATACATAGTAAAGAAAATCAAAATATTTGCTACTAATAATAATATAATACCAATATTAGCAATATGCCATGGTTATGAAAATATGATTTTAATTGAAAAAAATTATAATTTAACAAAAAATAATATTAATAACGCTTTTATTAATGTTAACTCTTTTGATGATTATAAATCAATACCTAAATTTAAAAACAATAAATTAGGAAAGTTATTGAAAAGTAATTTTAATAAAACCAAAAAATTAGTTCATAACCATGCTTTAGCAATTGATCCAAAACACAGAATACAAAATTATGAAATTATTGCTACAAGTTTAGATAAAAATAATAAAGAGTTTATAGATATAGTTAAACACAAAAAATATCCATTTTTTGGATATCAAGGGCATCCAGAAATAAACAATACTAAATTATTTTCTCCTTTTATTAGTTATGTTAAAACCGCTTTTAATAAGAAAAAATTAAACCATAAATTAGAAACGAAGAAAAAATATTATAATTTGAATCTAATAAAATTAAAATCCAGAAAAGTTTCATGTAAAAAATATAACTTGGCAAAAACAATAAAATATGGCAAATGTTTGCTTTATAAAATTTAGCTTCTTTATAGTAAAGACGTATTTTTACCACTTTTTATATTTCTTTGTATGCCTAATAGATTTTTTTGTATTTTTCCGCGATTTATTAAGCGCTTCATAATCGTCTTTGGGTATATATCTAAAAAAATTCATATTATATAATTTCGAATCGCGCGATAGTTCTTTTGTTTTAACTTTGGAATATAATTTGGCCTTTTCTTCTCTCATATCTTCAAGTGTCTTTTGCTTACCATAACATAAGACACTAAATCTTCGTAATAAACCTTTTTGCTGAAGGCGATTTTTTAGTTGAACCTTAAATAAATACTCTGCTATACATAGCAATCTATTTTCATCATAATATTGTCTATTAGCATATATAAATATTAAATAAAAACTTAATATGGTATCTATTGATGCTACTTTTATTTTTTGTCCATTTATATTTATTAAATTATAACTATGACATGCGGTTGGTTTATAAATAAATGCTATGACATCATTATTTACAATAATTTCATAGTGAATATCAACATATTCGCCTATTGGTTTTTTTTTAAAAATCTTTACATCTTTATAACCTTCATATTGTAATTGTTCTTTTAAAATAGTCGCACAAGATTCTGGATTTTCACTTAATACATCAAAATCCGGAAAATTAGAAACTTGCTTTCTTTCTTTATATGGCATATATTTACTATATAGAGTTGATGCGTAGCCTCCAAAAAAAACTACTCCTTGATTAATAAATGAGGTTCTGGCAATTTCATATATTTTATTTTGATCGTCTTGTAATCCTTCATATTTTCTTTGAAAATCTTGCTTGTCGCAGAATATACCTTTTAATGGATAATGTTTATTTAATAATATAATACGTTTTAATACTTTTTCCCATCTAGAAACATCTCCCATTGGGCGGGATAATTCGACATACATTGCCATACGAAGAAAGTTAGGAGGACAATAATTGATGCCATTAATTTTTATTGCTTTTTTAGAAATATTTTGAAATAATTTATAGTCTAAAAAGGTAATATCAGCTATAGGAACAAAATTGACAAATACTTTAAATGTTCCACCATGAACGCCTGATTTTGCTTCTACTTCTTCATAACCTGCTTTATAATATATGTTTGCTAAATCTCTCGCATATTCAATAGCATAAGGTGAAAAAAAGTCGTAATCTGGTATTTCAATATTTTTATTATAGAATCTATATTGTTCAGGCAGTATATTATTGATAGCAGTACCACCATAGCATAAAATTTTGTGTGTTCGCATGAAAGTTTCTAAAATTTCAATAATATTTTTAATTGTATCTGATTGAACCAATTTTTTCCCAATAAGATATGTAGCATTATCTATGGCACTTCTTAATATTTTTACTTCTTTTTCTTCATAAGATTCCTTCATAATAATATAATAATATAATAATATATAATATAATAATATATAATATAATAATATATAATATAATAATATATTATTTTATGTTATTCTATAATTTACACTTATTATCCTCGAGACAACGCTTCATTTACTAAGGAGCTTGTTTGATTTAATGGAGGAGTATTATTTATATTGATACCTTGATCATTAATAATTAATAATTGGATCAGGAGCAATATTTAACAATGACCCCTCTTTCTGTTTCCAAGAAAATTTACTTCCCTGTGAAAAAATGCCATTATAACTTTGTAAATTATTATCTAAGTTTTGATGCTTCATACAAATTGCGTGGCATCCGCTTGAATAAGAAATACTGTAATCAAAGTTGTCTATTGAATTATCTAAAACATTGGGCAACACTATTGTAAAATATCTTTGTGTTTCTTGTATAAAATTACTATTATTTTGCCCTTTAGCGACGATCTCGTCATATCTATAAGTTTTACAATCCAATCCTTTACCTTTCAAATTAATATATTTTGCCAATTTTTCTAATTTTGTATTTATAATAATGTTAGGATTAGGATTAAAATCGCAAATAATAATAATTTTTCTGTATAAATCTATCATTTTAACATTTTTAATAGCACTATTTTTATAAGTTTTCAATAGTGAAAAATTTGAATTAATACTTCTATCTAAATATTCTTCAAATAAATCACCTATTTTTTCTAACATAGTTAAGTTTGTGCTCATTATTCTAAAATTCAATATTAAGGGGTCATTAGCACATATTGTTTTAGTTTCATCAAAAGCAGTCTCGGTTGTTTTAGTCAATACATCTTTTAATAATAAAGCATTATATGTTTCTTTAATATTATTATTATTTGCCGTAGAAGAAGCAACAATAGGATCGTTATTATACGAATAAACTTCAAAATCCAAGAATCTGCAACCATTGCCAATTACTTTTTCTAAAGCATATAAGTCAACAAAATTATTTCTATATCCATCTCCGCAGCAACAATTATATGCGCTTTTAACATAATAATTAATTAATGTACTATTTGAATTATCAAATAATGGTATGGCACTTGGTTTAATGTTATTTGGACCATTAAAATAAGACTCGTTTGTTGGATTGGGATAAAGTTTTTCTAATTTTTTACGTGAATTTTCCATCATTCCTAATCTACCAGAATTCCAAATAATCAATCCAATTAATACAATAGCAAAAACTATTAACACTATTATGTTAATTCGTGATTCGCTTAAATTAAATCCTGTCATTGACTTAGAAAGGTTAGTTATTAAAGCATTGTCTCCCATAATAATTATAATTACTATATATTTTAATTACTATATAAAAATTAAAATATATTATAACATAAATAAAAAGTATAATGTTATATTAATTACTATTATGGCA
>Ga0209107_10000587_pt1 | contig 21119 bp, 37 predicted proteins | sample LakErihyJuly2011_2_FD_187460 | JGI IMG/M metagenome (GOLD analysis project Ga0209107, IMG submission 187460) | Freshwater microbial communities from dead zone in Lake Erie, Canada - CCB hypolimnion July 2011 (SPAdes) (version 2) | ecosystem: Environmental > Aquatic > Freshwater > Lentic >...
CGTCTTGCCACCCATGGGACCCCCCTGTATCTAGATTCTATCTATAGCTTAGATTATATATATACTTAGATACTGTCTAGATACAGCTTGTATCTAAATACAGGGGAATTATAACCGGTGGTGCAGGATCTTGCTCACTTTTGATGACGGCGGCTACCGGACAGGGTGATGGACACCTTTTGGGCCTGCGTCTGTGACAGGGTACCAACCACACCACCGCATGCGCGGAGCACAGACCCCCATCCCCCCCTAGGCAAATGATCTGAGTTTCCGGCGGCTCATCACATAACCTGTCTTATCGGAACCACTGTGCTGACCCTGGGGCTCCAAGGATCAGGTGGTGACGACCGGGGTGCTTGGGACATGGAGAGAGGACGGTTGTTACCCCTTGATCCTGGCACCTTGAGCCCTGGTCTTGAGCCCTGTCCACCACCACCTCAATGCCGGCACAGCAGCCACCACCTGGCACCCTGTTGACGGCAGCCCTTGACCCTGTTAAGGTGATGTCAGACGAGCCATGCTCTCGTCCAAACTGGAGGTGTAACAATGAACGAAGCCAAGCAGGCAGAACTGCTCCCGACGATGCCGGAGAAGGATCTGACCAAGTTGATCAAGCGCCTTGAGGCTCAGGTTTCCGACCTGGAGAACTCGATCTCTTCCTACCAGATCAACATCACCGTTGCCGGAGCCCAGAAGGAACTCGACTGGAACAAGGCGATGAACCCGCACTACAACCTCACCATCACAGCCGAAGAACTGGCTCTCCGGAATCAGCAGCGCTACGGCAAGACCAACCAGACCCGGATGGCGAAGTTGATCACCAAGACCCGCCGGCTCAACGCAGCCCGGGAAGAGGTGGGCAAGCGCAACCGCCAGGTCATCTTCGGCAGCCGGGAGTCACTGGCTTGACGACCGGCTCAACAACCTGTAAGGTGGTCTCAGCCAGGGGCACTTCGCCCCTGGCAGACCGGACAGACGAGGAGGGCACCATGACCGAGGCACAGAAGGCGATCAAGGATCTCGAGGAGAAACTGGAGGCGCTCAAGGCAGGCAAGGAGTACCGGGTCACCGTGACCTACGGCGACGGCGAGGATCTCGTCTCCTACGACGAGACCTGGCTCCTGGCGCTCAACACCTTGACCGGGTGGCGCGACGACGAGGTCGGCGACGACTTCTACAAGTCCCACTGGGAGTATCTCCGGGCTTGGAATGCCGACTCGGCAAATGCCGGCAAGTCGTTCCTGGTCGAGATCTTCAACCTCTTGGAGGCAGACCTCATGGACACCCCGATGGTCGGGTCGGTCACCATTGAGTTCATCGGCGAAGGCACCGGGCTGATTCCCGGGCAGAAGGAGGAGAACATGACCAAGGACACCGGTAGCAACTGCGAGGGGACACAGGTCTTCCTCACCGAGATCCTGACGACCGGCTCCGGTCGAGTCAGCACCCTGGGGACGAGCCTCAACGAGGTGGTGGCTGCCTCGTTCATCCTGGTCAAGGATGAGGTCGGCTTCCCCGACCGGGATCTCCGCAGCCTCGCCGCTGATGCCGTCAATGCCGGCGACACCGACCTGGCTCGTGACCTTCTTGGTGAGGTCACCTGCGAGAGCGAGGAGGTCGCCTTCGGCGACATCGCCCTTGCCTACCAGGTTCACGTCGGCTGCGACTGCTCGCCGGAGCAGCGCGAGGTTGAGCCATCAGACCTGCCAGGCGGCTGCCCGGAGTGCGAGATGATCGGCTCCTGGTCAGCGATCACGGACGAGGTCTGGTACTGCGAGGCTTGCGGTCACCAGTCCGGCGACGCCGGCGACGACGCGCCGGTCTCGACCGACCTGGTCTGAAAGTACTTCTCAGCCGGAGCCCGGGGCGCTGTGCCCCGGGCAGGCAGAGGCAGCAAGGAGGCAACCATGTGGAGTGACACCTGCAAGATCTCGATCAATCAGCACATCCCTAACTACCGGCTTGAGGGTCGCAGCACCGGTCACTGCGGCAAGCCGGCGAGCCACATCTGGACGAAGACCAAGGAGGAGACCGGCAAATCCTGGCGCACCCGCAACACCGGGCTCACCGCTGTCGGCACGCAGGTGCCGGTCTGCAAGCGCCATGCCGGCATCGTCACCAAATCCCGCAACTCGCAGGACTGGCGGGTCTGGTACATGATCTGGACGCTGAGCCACGACGAGGCAGTCTTGGCACCTGTAGAGCCGGCAGCAACGCCGGCGCCAGTCAAGTAGAGAGGAGAGCAATCATGGCAATGAGCAAGAAGGATTACATCAAACTGGCGACCCTGGGGTCAGCCCGGGCAGAGGTGACTTCCGAGCTGAAGAAGGCAAAGAGCCTTGGTGGTCTGACCCTGGGCGACCGGGATCATCAACTGATTGAGGAGGTGCTTGCCAAGGTCAACGCGATCTATGCAGCCCGGATCATGTGGATCCTGGCGACCGACAACGAGCGCTTTGACTCCTACCGGTTCTCGGTGGCTTGGGGTCAGGCATCGTTCAAGGAGGTGCCGGTTGACAAGTAGGGCGGCAACCTTTAGGATGGTCGTAGCAGGGGGCGCTGTGCCCCCTGCCGGCAGCAGCAAGGAGGACACCATGAGCATGGAAGAGATCATGAGAGGCAGGCACTTCGCTACGGCTCTCGGCATTGAGGTGGTCGTCATCGGGACGTCACCGGCGACCGAGAAGGCGATCAGCCGGGCCGTTGAGACCGGCGCAATCACCGAGGTGGTGGAAGAGGAAGAGGAGGTTTCAAAGTGAGCAACGAGACAGCAGGGTACGTAACGGCAGAGGAGTTGAGCCAGGTGGCGCCAGTGCATGGCGACTCCCGGATCATCATCTCGTACGACAAGGAGACGGTGGAGGGTGTCGTACGTAAGGAAATCACCGACGCCCAGTACGAGGCGATCAAGAAGCTCGTTGAGAATGACGATGCGCTTTGGCAGCACCTGTTTGACGTGGTCGAGCAGGTAGGAGAGGAGGTCATCAAGTGAGCGAGGAGCAGCGAGAGATCAAGAGCAGGGATCAGATCGACCTGCGTCATGTGAGCGACCGGCTTACACTCATCCAGGATGAGATCAAGTTCTTGGGGCAGATTGTCGGAGCTCACAACGCCGACCTGCCGGAGCATTACTTCGGTGGCGACTACTCGCACTGCGTCTTCCAGGTGCTGTACAAGGACATCGCCGATCTCGTAGTGGCTGCCGGTCGCCTTGACCGGAAGGCAAAGAAGTTGAAGGAGACATTCTAATGAGCGACAAACTAGTCAAGAACATTCTCAAGAACGGTGGCGGCACCTACAACGCAGCAACCCTGCACGAGATCTTCCCCGACGACCGGGGCGGGTACTGGGTAGGAGCCATTAAGGGCAGCGCCCTTGTCATTACTGCCGACCGGGTAGCCGACCTGAGCGACCTGACGCTGACGAGCCTGATCCAGGGGATCTCAGCTCGCTACGGTGTCAGCAATGTCGGTGCCTGGGTTGACGAGTTTGGTGACATCCACCTTGATCCGAGCCTCTGGATGCCGGATCGAGAGGGTGCCCTCCGCCTCGGATACGCAAACAAGCAGCGCTCCATCTGGGACATTGCGGCGGGAGAGGCCATCTCCCTGGAGGTAAACTGATGAAGAAGAAGATTCTTTTGGCGGCATGGGGGCTCTTCGTGCTCGACATGCTCATCTTTTCCGCCGCCGAGGGCAGCGACCCGGCAGCTACCGGGTACATGGTCTTGGCAGCAATCGGTGCGAGCCTGGTGACGTTCCTCGTCATCTTGACCGAGGTAAACAATGAAGGGATCTGACGCCGAGATCATCGTAGTGATGGGCGACGGGTCAGTCTCAATCTCAGCGCCGTCCCGTCCCTGGGGGAACCGGGGGCGGGAGGCGCTCGAGCAGGTAACCGGAGAAGGGGGAGAGCACGTGATGATTATTATCAAGAGCCAGGCACATGCCCTGGCGCTGATTGCAGCGATGCGATCTGATGGCCTGGCAGTAAAGGTGTACGGGAGGACTGAAGATGATAAGAGATAGCCTCCGGCAACGAGACGCCGAGCGTCTTGAGCAGATGGTAGAGGATGCGACCCGGCTCATGGAGGAGAACGGGCACAAGCTCGGAGCCTGGGATGAGGACACGTTCAGCTCGAGAGTGGCGGCATGCGTCAGGTGTGGTGTGACGGTGGGGGCAGATGCCGACCCCCTCTTGACAAGGCAGATCGGGGACTTTAAGATGGAGTCAGGGATCAATTCCGCAGGGATTGACCAGAAGTGTAGGGGGTTCTAATGGCACGAGAATACGTCAAGGAACTGGAGTGCTCAGTCGAGGTGAACCGGGAGGAGCTCTTTAAAACGGTCTGGCTAAACGACTTTACCGAGGCAGTTGTGGCTATCCTCCGACATCCGGAGCAGGACATGGCGCATGGCCTGGAGACCGTCTCAGAGCGCGTAGACGAGGAGATGACCCGGTGGTGCTTGCTACCGGTAGCACCGACCGACTTCGAGCGCCAGTGCGTAGCCACCGAGGTAGGCAACTGGCTCCACGAGCGAGCTGAGGAGTACTACGGGGTCGGCATGTTTAAGACCCCGGGGGTTGAGGTTGTCTCAGAGCCCCTCATCCTAGCCTCGCTTGGCCAGGTGGTCTGGTCTGAGATCGCTGACGCTGCAATTAGGGGGGCACTATAATGAAGGCGCAGGACTACATGGATGGCCGGGTATTAATTTCCCGGGACGACTATAAGCGGCTTCTCCAGGTCGAGGTGATGCTCAACAAGCGCAACCTCCAGGTCAAGAAGCTCGCGGTAGCCCTGACAGAGGCCAGTGCCGGGATGATGAAAGCCCTTACTAATGGCAGTGGGGTCACTGCCTATCATTATGAATCCGGAGTCCGGGATGGCATCAAGAAGGCGCTCGAGATCACCGGCGCCGAGCCGGAGAAGGAGGACGACGGCCTACCGTTTTAGTGACATGGCAATTGTTACAGTATTGTAACAATCCCTGGATTTGAGCACGACTTGACAAAACCGAAAGTACTCGTTATACTTGTATCAGAGCACAAAGCTCCCGACCCGGCGGTTCCGGGGGGTTAACATAGGAGGAACTATGAAGGCCAAGAAGATGACGATCCGGGAGATGATCGCCTATAGGAACCGGGCTCTGAAGTCAGAGATCGGCCATCTAGCCAAGGGTCGCCGTAGCCTTAAGAGGAAGTATACCGGTGAACGACTTGAGCTGGCACTCAAGAGCCTTGATCTCTATAAGCTCCGTTGCACAATCAACCGGGACATCTCAGTAGTCAGGCTTCGTATCGGTCTCCTTGTTAAGGCCGGCAAGCCACAGAGCCGGAAGCTGAATAGCGAGATGAAGATCCTCCAGTACAAGTTGAGTGAGACAATCCGGGAGGCAGACTTTACCGACTGCAAGAAGGCAGTCCTAGATGGTAGCCATGAGCACATGGTTCTCTCGTTCAGCACTCTAGGGTTCCACAAGGTGAGCTGCAAGTTTGGCCTGCCGGTCAGCGAGAAGGCTCCGGTCAAGGCGTAGTCAACGATAGTGGGGAGCTGGCCAGTGTGCCGGCTCCCCGGAATGGAGGTTCTATGGAAGTCGAGATCCTAAAGCCATCAAAGTGGGAGAACGCAGATCTCCATGGCGACTGCCCGGTATGCGGCAAGTACGTTGACAAGATCAAGGCCGGCGAGCTAGCTCCCTGCTTTGAGTGGCAGCGAGTGAGCTTTGATACCGGCAACTCGACAACCAAGTCGGGATGCCTGGGATGTGGTGGAGAAATTGAACCGACTGGCAAGCGAGGTCGACCACCGGTGCGATGCGAGGCATGCCGCTGATACTGCACGCAGCATGAGGAGCTGCTAGCGTTATCAACCGACCGGGTTTCCTCCTACCTGGTCTCCGCCCCGGGGCTTCGGCTCCGGGGCTTTTTATTATCTGGTAGCGAGGATGGTCAGCAGGACAATGAGCGCGCCGGTAATCTGGCCAAGGATGAATGCCGGGCTGACATTAATCCGGGAGAGGCGCTGCTCTACCGAGGCACGCTTCTCAGGAGCCGGTGGGTTCAGCGGCATGAGCACTCGACTAACCGGGCTCGGCTGATGTCCAGGTTGGCCTTGGCAATCTCGAGCCGGACTGCGTACTCAGTATCGCAGAGCTTCTGGGCTGCCCAGGTACTGGTGCCGGATGCCACAAGCCGGGCAAACTCCGTGGCCTGGGACTCCAGTGTCCGGCCAAGCTGCTCGGCTGCCTCTAGGTGGCGCTGATACTTATCCTGTACTTCGTCGGTCATCGTACACTCCTTGCTGCGCGCAACGTGGTGGCCAGCCAACGGCTGCCATCCCGGCGCTCGGCATACTTCTCGCCCACCCCAGTGGGGTACTGCAAGAACAACTGCTCGATCTGCCCATCGCTCCACCCATACCGGGCAAGCCAGAGGCAGGCCTTGAAGGCCGTCTCCGACCTAGCGCCACGTGGCGCCGGGTTAATAATAATCTCGGTCAGCCATCCTGGCAGCTTTTCTAATGGCATCGGCTCGCCGGTATAGAGCCTTGTAGGCTGGCGCACTGCGGCCTCGGCTGCCCGGATCTCGGGGGCAAAGTCGTCAATGCTCCTTCGGGCGCGGCTATCAAGCATGAGCAGCCTGACCGGGAGCGGGTCGCGCTTCCAGTTCGAGGTGCCCGGTACCCGCAATACCCGGGGAATATCGGCAACGGCATCCCCGCCGATGGCCTTGGCGATACCCTTCATGATGATGGTAGCGGTCGGAGATTCAATCTCTTCCCGGAGCAACCAGTAAAGATGGTAGCCGTTACCGGAGTCAACGATGATTGAGGGAGATACCCGGGCGCCGGAGATAACCCGGAAGGCCTCTTCCTTGGAGCTGAAGTTCTTGGCGTCAACGTCCGCCCAGAGTACGCCGACCTTGCCAGGGCAGTGGGCAGCGGTACCACCTCGACCGGTGCGCGGCACTACGCCGTAGTAGACATCCCAGTGCTCGGCTGAATGCCGGCCGGCTGTCTCAGAGGCGGCCAGCAGGCCGAGACCGGTGTCGTTAAGCTCGTGCCACGACTGCCGAATCTCAGGCCTGCCATCCCGACCCTTGCGGATCATGCGGATCTCGCCGAAGCCGGAGCTATCGCCCCAGATCTCAGCGAAGAACGCCACCGACATTAGAACGGAAGGTTATCGTTACCGCCTGCCGACGCATCGCGCTTCACCCAGGAAACGACGCCGACCTTGTATGCGGTAACATTGTGATAGACCTTGCCCTGAACCTCGCGGCTCTTGATGCTGCCCTCTACTGCCACCGTGGCGCCCTTGTAGATGGCTTCCTGTACTGGCTTCTTGAGGTTCTCGTTGAACACAGCGATCTGATACCAGGTGCTGTCGCCATCGTCGTATGAATTGCTTACGGCGATACTGAACTCAACGATATTATTTTCCCCGGCCTGCTTAGCGACCGGATCCTTGCCGACACGACCGACAAGCTGAGTGAGCTTCTTCTTCTCAGGCATCTTCGCCCTCCTTATTTACTAGCCTGGAGAAATCCTCCAGGTCGCAGACAATCATAACCCTAGTCTGCTCGCCGGGTTTTGGATTATCAGCTACCGCAAGCAGGCGCATCACGCCTGTCTCCGGCATCTCCATAATCCAGTTCCAATACCGGTCGCTCCAATACCCAGTGCCCTTCTTGCACTGAACGAGGAACCGACCTGCCGCATCTGGCTTCCCGCCAAAGTGACCGACACGCTGTAGGCCAAGCCGCTTCGCGATGCGGCGTTCAAACTCTATGCCTCTACGCCTGGCCAACCGGCCGCGAGTAGATGGGCTCTGATCCTTAGCCACGGAATGCTACCCTCTCTAGGTCAAACGATAGGGTCACGCGACCCACCCGACCCTGTCGGTTCTTTAGGATATCAAGCTCGACTGTCTCGGTGCCGAGTTCGCGCCAGATACCCATGACCAGGTCAGCATCCTGCTCGATAGCGCCGGACTCCCGGAGGTCATAGAGCTTGGGGTGCTTGTCATCGCGTAGCTCAACTGATCGGTTCAGCTGAGAGAGCGCCACAATCGGCACATCAAACTCACGAGCAATGGCCTTGAGGTTCCGGGAGATTCTTGTCACCCGCTGTACCTCTGATTCTTTTGTTTCGTCCTTAAGGATCTGGAGGTAGTCCACAATAATGCCGCCGATCCCACCGGCTACCATCTTGACCTTGGCAGCTGCGCCACGTAGCGTCGCTGTCGTTCCATGCGGATCATCCAGGTACCAGATATTAGACTGCGACCGATAACGCAGCGCCTCTTCGGCAGCGGCAGACTCCTCAAGGTTGAGGTTGCCACGCGTGACCCGGCTCGCGTCAATATTCCCGACACGAGATACTTCCCGGTCAAGCAATTGATTGACCGACATCTCGAGAGACGCAAAGAGAATCGGCTTGCTCTGTACCTTAGCCCAGTGGTCGGCGATCTGTACTGCCAGCGCTGACTTGCCGACTGACGGCCGGGCAGCAATGACAATCATATCCCCACCCTTGGCAGGCTGTACCAATTTATCCAGGGCAGCTAGGCCATACGATAGCCCCGGCTCCCCAGTAGCGCGTGCCTCTACCGCCTTGCGGTACTCGTTGACTGCCTGTACCGGGCTCAGCAACTTGCCACCGTCAGCGTCCGTGGATAGTCGAGAGACCTCCTCGGATACACCGGCAAGCAGTTCCTCTGAGCCGCTATCGCTATTGGCCTGGCGGCTGATCCGCGCTGCCATCATGACGATCTGTCGCTTGAACCATAGATTGCGGACGATGGTGGCGTACTCCTCCACCGGTGCCGTATAGCCGGCGCCTACCTCGCGGATGGCGTCAAACAATACCTGCTGATCACCGCCCAGAGTCACGACATCAACGGACTTCGCCTTGCGGGTCAGCTCCACCATCTGGTCGTAGGCCTCGCGGAATTCCGGTACGTGGAAATACTCCCCACGAAGGACGCCCTGTAGTTGGGCGATCTTCGCCGGGTCGAGGAGCAGGCGCCCGATCAGCGCCTGCTCCGTCTCCCTGCTATAAGGCAGGTCGGTCATTAGCCTACCTTCACAACATCAACGGCCTGCTGGAATGCAGCGCCCTTGGTGTTGACTTCACCGATAAGCTTGTCGATATCGGCAAAGGTATACTCAGCCGACGAGGTGCGGCCAGTGACGAGGGCGGACAAAGCCTTGAGCTGCTCAGCTCCGAGGCCTGCCTCCGTTGCCATGGCAAAGAACTTCTTCTTCATCGGGTCGGTTGCGAGTCGCTCTGCACCCTGGCGCTCCGGCTGAGCGACTACCTCGTCGCCACCGCGCTTAGAAGCAACCTCATCTTCCGAGGCAATCCGCTTTGACGGAAGACCTGCGGCAACGATAGCCCGGCCTACTGCCGAGGTCTCGCAATTCTCTAGCTCGCTGCCGCGAGTATAGGGCGTGCTCCCTGGGATGTTCATTGCCGAGTGTCCGGTGCCGGCGGGACGAGCCTCGTCAGCGGTACGGTATACCTCAGCACGTACAACCACGCGGCTGTCCGTCAGGTTAATGATCGAGGTCTCAACGCGAGCCTCAGGGTACTGGCCGTAGAACGAGCGGAGTCGCTCGGCTACATCAACGTAATCCTTTAGCGCTGTCTTGTCGAAAGCCATGTCAGTCCTCCTCTACTTCCCAGCAACGGGTCTCAAATGGGCAGTACCCACAGAGCCAGTTGCGCTTACCGCCTGATCCGGCCAGACGTTCCGGCAGCTTGCCAGTCTCCTGGAAGCTTGCAAGTGCACCCACCCTGGACTCCACCTCGGCATCCCACGATGGATCGTACTCAAGGACGTACTCCTTAATCGCAAAGTCGTCCTTGCAAATGTAGGCGAACCGCACAGACTTGAGCTTATCCCCAAGTGGTGGGATCACCTCGCCGTCGCGACGGACTCCGCCGTACTTACGAAGGCAGTACACATAGGCCTTTGTCTGGCCAATATGGTCTTCCTTTGGTCCGTCGAGCTTCTTAAAGCCCCAGGACTTAGTGGTCTTGTACTCCAAGACCTGCGCCTCGTCCGGCGACAGCATGATCACGCCGTCTACAGAACCGGTGAGGTTGAGGTCTGGCGAGTAGATCTTTACCTCGTCGTATACCGGGAGCCCTGCCGTATTGGCAACGGCCTCCTGGATAAACTCGTGGTAGATATGACCCTGGCGTAGGGCACGCTTGCTCGATGGGTCTCGCTCGTCCGACGGTACGGTGGCGCGGATCTCGTATACGGCCTTCCGGTCGCAGCCATAGAGGCTGGATGGGTGCCACTTGCCGTCGGGTAGCCGAGCTGTCTCGAGCTGCTCAATATGGGCGTCCATTGCCCCGGAGATGGTGAATTCCATGCGGTACTCCTTTCTTGGATGGGCATCATAACAGGGTCTGGAAAAGTCTGCACACGTTTTGAAAAACCCTGGTACACTGCCACCGGGCCCGTGCAGATGGTCTCGCGCTATTGCGGAGACGTAACGCCAGGTGCAACTCCTGGCCGGGTCCACCAGTATCTAGATACAGGAGGTAGTTATATGCAAGTTACTGTAACTAGTAATCTAAGAGAGGAGCTTGAGAAGACAAGCGATCCTCTCAAGCGCAAGGCATTGAAGGCCGCCATTTACATGAAGATGGAGAAGAGGCTTGAGAAGCTTCTTGGCAAGGCAGCACTCAACATGCCGTCGAGCACTGTCTGGGTTGGCAAGGGTGTCCAAATGGTATACGGAAACCACGGTTACAGGCGGGATGCGCGCAAGACCCGGCGCAACTTCTCGGTCTGGTAGCCGCCAAAGTCAACGCAATTTCTAGAACCCTGTTATAGTCTAAGCGGCGGACATCAGTCTGTCATGTAGCTAGGAGGTTCACCATGTTGTGGACGCTAGATTTGGACCGCCGCCTGTTGGCAGCGGAAGCCTCGTTCGGGGGAGCAACAGCCAAGGAGTTGGCCAAGAAGCTCACCACAGATCTGGGGACTCCGTTTTCGGAAGACCAGATCCGCAACCGGCTCAAGCGCATTAAGGCGCAGATCGATGCCCACGACACGGCTCGTACGGTATCGCAGGACGAGCAGAAGTTCGCCCTGGCAGATCTTCCAAAGGATCGCTATGTCGGGCCACGCCTGGCATTCTTTGACATCGAGACCACGGGTCTTAAGGCACACGTAGGACGCATGCTGTGGGGTTCTATTGCAGACTCCTGGGGCAACGTCGAGAGCTTCTCGATTGAGGACTATCCGGGGAAGACCCCTATTGACGACAGCGAGCTGGTCGATGCCTATGCTCGCCGTCTGGAGAAGTACGATGGCGAATGGGTTTCGTGGAACGGTAAGCTCTTCGATGTGCCGTTTATGAATGCTCGTCTGCTTAAGGGTGGCAAGGAGATCGTCCGTGGGGACCGAGTCCATGTTGACCTTATGTACTATTCGAAGGGATCGTCAGCCCGTATCGGCACGAGCCGACTGGCAGGTGTTCAGGACTTCTTCAAGACCGGCAACTCAAAGACGCCGCTTGACTTTGATACCTGGAACATGGCAATCTCCGGAGATCACGATGCAATCCAGAATGTGGGTCAGCACTGCGAGGCCGACTGTCTCGTCCTTCGGGATGTGTACGAGCACCTCAAGCCGCTTATCCGAAACAAGCACCGCTAGGGGGTAGTATGGGGGCGTTTAAGAATCGTGACATCGATGAAAAGAACGCCCTTCGCGAGGCCGCAAGGGCTCGCGGGGGGCAATATACCGACAGCTTTGAGGGCACGTTCTCAGTCATTTATTCGGAAGCCCTTGAGCTACTTATCAATCGCCAGCGTAAATATGGCCCAGAGAATATCCGGCAGCAAGGAATCTATGGTGTCATTACTCGGATTGCTGACGATAAACTTGCGCGGGTAAAGCAGTCACTAAACGGAACGCTCGAGAACGGTAGGCTTGAACTTGAACCGATTGGGAGCAGGGGTAACACTGGCGAAGGGGACGATAGCTTTGAGGACGCCCTCCTAGATATTGCCAACTACGCGCTGATCGCCCTGGCCCTCCATCGTGGCGAGTGGGGCAAGCCACTTATTGAAGACATGGAAGACGACTTTGACAAGTTCATTGATGACTGGTCGAAGGAAGACGACTTTGATCTTCCTGATATCCTAAACAATATTGGAGACCTGTAATGGCAAAGCTCAAGATTGTTACGCAGACAGATAACATTGAGGCCGGTAAGCCCGGCGTGCAAGACAACTGGATGGATGACTGTGCTTGGGCTACGCTCGCATGTGCCGGGAATCATTTGACCGGTGGGACATGGAAATCTAAAGACGCAGTTGCGTGGGGTGAGAAGGTCGGGCGCCATGACCGAGATGGTTTGCCTGACCCTACCTCCCTGGCCCAGTTGGCGAAGGCATCAAAGTACGCTGGCCTCAAGGCACGATATCCGAAGTCTTGGGCAGACGTACTGAAGGCCTTTGCTGACGGAGCTGTTATCGGCGTCAACGTAGAGCAGGCCAAGAATTATCCCGCCAAGGTATACATGTCGGTCTGGCACCGCAAGCATCAGAAGCGAAAGCCAGGCGCAACGTACGGTCATATGGTTTGCTTTGCCAAGCTGGACGATAAGGCTCAGTTTGCAGATCCAACGATGTCTGGCGTAGGCGTAGAGACATACGCTGTGCCGGTAACACTAGATCAGTTTAAGCAGATCGCCTCGTCAAAGGGGGACGCGCCACATAAGCGCTGCCTGATCTGGACGTCGATCAAGCCTAGGCCACCGGAAGGGGATATCGATGTAGCCCTTACGGTCTTCATGGAGAAGGCAGATCCGACGGTCACCAGCATGAGGATCAGGTCTCTCGAGGAGGCGAAGCGTCTAATCGCTGATCCAAAGATCCCTCATAAGATTGGCCTGCTACCTCAACCGGTTGACGGCAAGGCTGTCAAGCGGGAGCTACAATTGCTAGTAGACCAGGTGGATGGCACGCCATGGGGCGCAGCCAGGCAAATGCTATGGGATCGTATTGACGACCTCAAGCGCAAACTGAGAGGGGATAGAAATGTTTAAGGTTCCAGCAAAGCTCAAGACTGCCCTTACGGACGTAGTCCGCACAGTGGTAGCAACGGCCATCGCGGTATGGCTCGGTCTTGGTATCAGCATCTTCGATGCTGGCGCTGACACGATCAAGGTAGTCGTCGCTACGGCTGTAGCGGCTGGCCTTCAGGTGGCGTTGAAGTATGTCGACCCTACCTCGAAGGACTATGGCGCGGGGTCAAAGTAAGTAACAACTAGTCCAAGCGGTATGGACTAGGGCCGGGGCCTTCGGGCTCCGGCTTCTTTCTTTTTCAGGACCTTTGCCAGGGTGAAGTCTGGTACCGGTAGGAGCGAGCAGACCACGTGCGAGAGTGCCTCAGCAACACGCTCTGTCTCCGTATCCCAGGCCTTGTTAAGCAGGTCAAAAGTCTGGGACCCGAGGATACCCTCAAGGGAATTAATAAAGCGCTCTAGGCCTGCATCGTGGACGTGCATCAGCTCGTGGCTCAGGATGCGGCGCTGGCTCTCCGGAGTCTCCTTGAAGAAGTCGTTGCTGATCCGGATGGTAGCTTCCCACAGGTTCTCGCTTACCTCGACATCGGCCCAGGCATCGTCCGGTGGTAGGTCCTCGCTTACCTTAATGACCCACTGCTTTAGGTTGAGAAGGTGCAGGTTCTCGTTACAGTATTGTGCAACTTCTCGGCGCATGAGGGTCCCCCTTAATGTTACTTTCCTTGTGCGGACAGCCAGGCTAGTATAGCGCCAATTCCGGAGACGCCCAGGAATGCGGCAATAGCCCGTAGGACCTTGATCCCGCCCCGGGTTTCTGCCAGCTCGATCTCGATTTTTGATAAAGACTTCTCAATCTCTTCGAGCCTATCCAAGATAAGACCAGCTTGCGTACGCGTCATGTCTTCACAATGTAGTTTACGCGGGTACGCTCATGCGTCGGCGAAACAGTCATAGCGCTAGAGGTGACTGATGCCGGGTTAACTGTGTGCGAGTGGGAGTCTGACCCCGAAGTAAAAGAGAGAATATTGGTAGAGTGCGTATGCGTGCTGGTTGCAACAGTAGCACTTGTTCCGCCAGAGGAATAGTTCAGCACCGTCGTCGTGCTTGGGCCTCCAGATGTCGTAGCCGTTGGGTCGACAGCGTGGGCATGCGAGTCAGAAGATGAAGTCGTTGAGGCGACGTCGACAGTATGATCGTGGTCCCAGGTTGCGTTGAGGTAGGAGTCGGCAGAACCAGTCTGGCTTGCGGTTCCTGGGGTAGTTGTTGAAGTACCTCCAACAAGCATGTGTCCAAAGAGGTTGGGCAAGTTAAATGTTGTCGTCCCGTTACCTACGCCGAAGGTAGTGCCGATCACTGCAAACAACGCGGCGTAGGTAGTTCTAGATACAGCAGTGCCGTCGCAGAAGAGCCAGCCTGTTGGGATGTTTGTATACGCGCCAAGGTAGGCCTGGACAGATCCAGCTGGAACCCCGTAGATTACCGTGGTCCCTACGGTAAGGCTTCCCGTGACTACGAGGTTGTCGTCTGTCGTGAGCGTGTTGGCAGCGGATCGGTACAAGTTAGTGTCTGCGCCGATAGTCAATCCGGTAGTAGTCGTGGTATCTGGCAATGTCATCGCGGTCTTGCCGGTACCGCTTACGGCCAAGGTGCTGTTGCTGGTAAGGCCACCGTTAACCACAACGCCGGCTGAGCTAATGTAGATGGTGTCTCCACTGTTCAGTGCGCTAGTGGTACCAATCATAACCTGCGGAGATTGAATAAGAACAACGTCATCGCCAACTACTCTAACACCGTTTGCGGTAGAGGTTGCTAGGGATGGGTCGTAGGTAGTTCCCTCACTGTCAAGGTAAATACTGTTCGGCGCGTATAGTGCGGCATCTCCCACTCCTGTAATTCCAAGATTACCAACAGTCAAGCCGGAAAAAATTAGCGCGTTATCTTGTCCTCCAAACGCTGAGTCAACCCCGGTTGTATTTGCCTGAATAAGAATACCGTAGTACCCGCCAGTAATTTTTTCAGCTGTGAGGTTAACGATCTTTGCGCTTTGAATTGTGGCATCGGCAATCTTTGCATTAGTAATAGCGGCGTCGGCAATGATACCCGAGGCAGCAGTAATGGTTCCGGCAACCATCTTAGCTGAGGTAATAGTGCTTGCGGCAATCTCTGTCGCAGTAATAGTTCCGGCCGCGATCTTAGCTGCGGTCACGGCATTGGCATTGAGCTTGTCAGTGGTAATAGCGTTGGAGGCAATCTTGTCTGCAACGATAGCATTGGCTGCCACCTTGGCGGTAGTAATAGAGCTATCAGTGATCTGTGTCTCGGTGATCTGGCCGGTAAGGTCTACGGTCGGGACTGCCGAGGTCCACACGTCCGAGTCATTTCGGTATAGCTTCCCGTTGGTCGTAAGGTACACAACCTTTCCCTCTGGGTAGTCAACATCCGGAAGGGTTGGCAAAGCATCAACCTTGCCAACAAGAGTGGAGCCGTCTACAAGCTCGACATCGGTGATAACGCCGTCAGCAATCCACCCCTCTGGACCCTGTGGGTCCGAAAGAAAATCCTTCTGGAGTTCGTACGAGGTATCGTTAGTCGGGTTGTTATTGAATGGATCTCGTCGAAGGTTATCAAACAGCTCGTCAATAAAGTTGTTACTCATGGAGCCTCCTGCAAGAGCAGACGGACGTTCTCAGACTCGCGGCTCCAGACCACCTTGTACCCAGAGACGATTAGGTTGGAGTTGATATTAGTGGAGCCGAACCGGATATCAACCGGGATAGTTTCACCAATAGAACAGAGGCCGGACGACGATGCCGGTGACGGGAAGCTATTGGTGTGGAGTGAGATTTGTACCGCAACATCATACCGCTTGGCACGCTTGAGTCGAAGGGCACTGACACGCATCATGTCAGACATGGATGGGATGTAGGAGTAATAGATTGATTCCTGTCGTAGGCCGTACTCGGAAAGCTCGGCGTCGTTGGTACCGGTATCAACCCATGAGCCAGATCCAAACCCACCGCTCTTGCGAAACAGGTTGCCGCCCTCAACCTGGAGGAGTTGACCCTCCGTGTACCCAGCTGCTGCGGATGTTGGAAGGCCGCCGGAACCTGCCTCAATGATTGGCTGCACCCCGTTGGTGGCAATTGTCGATTCGCTGGAGTTCGGCTTAGACCCAACGAAGGCGAGCTGGTTGCGGAACTCGATAGGCATTCGCCGTTCGCTGAAGTTCTGGATGCGGTCATCACCCCAGCGGAGCGCTGCCTCTGGCCGGTGTGTCGCTACTGCGCTGGTGAAGTTAAAGACCCCGGCAGGCGTAATATAGAACCGGCAGACCTGGGTTGTATCGGATGCACCGAGGGCTGCTAGCTCGCGCATGACAAAGAGCGCACGCTTGTAGTAGGCAGCATACTTGGGAATAGCCAACTTTGTGACGAACGTGTCGTCGGTGTAAGGGTTGCTTAGCGTCCCCAGCGTAGTCCATCGGAGTGGGGAGTACGAGTAGGCCTTGACCTGCGTGTACAGTTCCTGGGCAATACCAGACTTAGCCGGGCTGGTCTCGGTCTTTACCGGGTGGGCGTCCTCCCACTGCTGTGGGTAGCCGGAGTGTAGGGAGTAGAGCGAAGAGAGGTAGCCATAGCAGTAGTAGATGACATCGTTGGTATTCGAGTCTGCCTCGCCAAGCCAGCCACCCCAGACCAGCTCGTCGTCCCGGAAGATCCTTACGTGTGCTTTGTTCTCGTACGTGCGGACAAGAAGAGCGTCAGCATCTTCCTGTGCGAGCGTGAAGAACGCTTCGGGAATATCGTTCGCATAGTCCGCATATCCAATGTTCTTGGCATTCTCAAGCGTCGCAAGGAGCGTCCCAACTCCATAGCTAGCAGCAGCTCCGGTGGCTTCGTAGGCATAAATCCGAACCTTGTACTTCATACACTGAACGCCGGATTCCAAGCTAGCGACCGGGTTGATACACCCGTCGAGGTAACGCTCCAAGACTGCCCAGCAAATGCCGGGATATCCCAGAACTCACCACTGACATAGAGGGACCGGGCCTCGGTGCCGTCCTTCTTGATGGAGCCGTTCTCCATGTTGATGACGTAGACGCTTCCGTTGGTGGCTGCGCTAAGGTTAAGTGTCAGGGTCCGGGTAACCGATGATCCACTGACGCTGCTCGTGATAGAGATAGCATGGGTAGCCGATCCTGCGCCGCTCATGGTAAGGGTCAGGGTTGGCCAGGAGCTATAGGTTGCGCCACCCAGCTCCCCGCTGGAGATGGTCCCAACTGCGGTCTTGGTGGTACCGGTGTAGGCGTAGCGCCGGGGGTCGGTGACTAGGAGCTCGACGGAGAACGGGACAGACGTGCCGTTGAACTGGCTATAGGTAATAGCCGGGATGTTCTTTGGCCGGGCCAGGTAGTACGAGCGGACCAGGTTGCCAGCCGACTTACTGACTCCAAAGAGGCTAAAGCTGGTGGCTGTACCGCTGGCTGAGGGGGTATAAAATCCAAGTGCCTGGTTATAGGTGGTAGGATTTTTAAGGCCTACTAGGGCCGGGTCAAAGGCCGCTGCAAGGTCCTTGATGCGGTCGTTGAGGGTCTCCATGTTCTCGCACCGGATGATCCCATCCATGCGGACATTGAGGTTGACCTTCTTGGCCAGATAGGACTCGCTGCCATCCTTTGACTGGCGGACCTCGGAGACGAAGTCGTAGGCTGAGTTGGCCTGGACAGAGTTGATCTCATAGATATCGATGGCATCCCCTTCGGCTGCCCGAAGGTCAGAGTTGAGGGTGAGACTGCCGTAGGTAATAGGAAGCCGGACCGATGGATCAGATCCCTGGGGCTGTCCAAATACTCCGATCATCCCTGGCGCCCCGGAACAGGTGCCTGCCACGAGCGACGCTCGCCAAGCAGCCGTCGGGCAGCAGACTCAGATTCGTTGACCATGGAGAGGAGCTCGTTGACCGAGACGTTCTGGGACTGGTTACGTGCAAGCCAGGCGCTGAAGCGTCCGCGCTCACCGACAACACGTCGGTATGCCTCGACACGAGAGAAGCCCAGGACAATGTTGGCCAGCTCGTCAGGGATATAGGTCGTCGTTGCGCCGATAGTGACACCGGCAAGTGGCCATGCTGCGTTACCAATGAGGCGGAGTGTGCCCTCTTGGTCGGCAATGACAGGGGAGATATGAAGCCTAACAGTACCAAGCTCAATAGATCCAGTTACCACCCAAGCCGATCCGTCAAGGCTGCCGTACTCGTCGTCGCCGTTGTAGCGCTCGATACGGGAGATGGTCCGGATGTTTGCCGGTACAGCGTAGTACTCAGTCCCTGATACAAGGGCGATGGTTGCGGTAGTAGGGTCTGGCTGGTAGGAGAACCGTGGCCAGAGGCGAGCTACATTCTGAGTAAGAATCTCAGATAGCTCGGCCTCTGACCAGGTCACATAGTTAGGGTCGGATAGCGCGGTCTTAAGCGACGTCTTTAGCGTTGCAAGATCGTTTGGCATATCCTACCCTAATCTATTTAGGCAAGCGCAGCAAGCGTGCCGACGCCCTTGCCAATAACAATCGCCTTAACCGAAGGTGCGCCGGTAACCCACGCTGCCGAAGCGGCGTTGGTCGAGACGTTACGGGTAATTCGGATTGCCGTTGGCCCATCGAATGGACCAGCCTTGAATACCGCATAGGAGGTTGGCTCAGTGCCAGCAGCGTTCAAAGCGCCGCTAACAAGGAACGTACCCTCTGCATCGTTCGAAGCAACAGCAAGCACATCATCGGCCGAGGCCCAGGTCTTGCCGCCATCGTGGCTGTACTCAACAACGTCAATACCGGCCGTGCCGTTAGCGCCGTCGTTGTCCTGAATGAACAAAACACGGTCTGCACCGGTAATGTCATAGGCCTGCGTGTTGTCTGACGTACCATTGAGGTCGTCAGAGGTTGCAAGCACCAGGAGGTTTGCGTTGATTGGAGAGCGGTTGCTCCCCTTTCGGGTAATAGCCATTTTCTTTTTCCTTTCTTTGGGGCTGGGATTTCTCCCAGCCCCGGATAACTCTCTAGACTAGAACGTTACGCGAGTGACGTAACAGCCGACTCTACTCGGAAGTAGTAGCTGTTGTTCAGGACGGCGCAACCGTAGTTGACCTTCCAGCCCATCAGTTCCTCGGTGCCGAGTGGGTCCGTGTGGTCCCCACCTGGAGCAACGTGGTACGTCTGGAGCGACTGAATGTCACCGCAGCCCCAACCCTTAACATCGCCAAGAGCGATGCCGAGGTGGACGCTAACCGAAGAGGCATTCGTTGCCGTCTTCAGGCGGTTGGTTTCCATAATGCGGAAACCCTCAAGGCGGCCAAGCTCGCCACGGAGGATCGTCTCCGGGGTGGCGTACTTGTTAACCTCGACAAAGTTCGACCCTGAGGTCGTGTCATTGCGGAGGTCGTAGCCCTGCTCAGCGCTGATGTGTACGCGATAGAATCCGTCCCCGAAGGTTGGGATGTTCGCCTTGGTCATCTTGGCGCGGAGAAGTCGCAGGTCGTTCATCTTGAGCTTAGCGCCCGATGAAATGCCGTCGCGGGTCGTGTTGGCATCGCCGTTCGACTCCGTTGCGTAGAATGCCGTACCACCAGCCGCGATCACGTCGCGGTTGAGGACATCGAGCACTTCACCCGCTTCGCGGGAAAGGCGCTCTGAGGCAATCGAGACAATCTCAAGTGGCGACTTAACCTTAGCAATGTCGGTAATAGCCATAAGGCTACCGTACTGCGCGGTCGAGACGTCAACGGTCGAGATGGTCAGTGCCTTCTTGTCCGGTCGGCTTCCTTCGGTGAAGTTGAACGACGAGGCGGCCGAGACCGTGAGGTCAGGAACCGACACGAAGCGAAGCGTGTCAAACCCTGGGAGGAACGTGCCACGCTCAGCGTAGGCGTCGTTGTCCCAAAGGAGGACGTTGCGAAGATTCTCAAGAATCTTCTTCTGTACCTTGAACGTAATCGCGCCCGATAGCGCGTTCGCTGCAAGCTGTGTATCTGCCATTTTTTGTTACTTCCTTACTTTGGTCGAAGAGCTCCCTTGAATGAGCTGAGGATTCGTTCTGCGATATCCCCGTTCATACCGTCAGCGTTACCGCCAACGTCAGAGCGCATCGGATTGGTTTGGTTAATATCCGGGACATCAACATCCGGCCCTGGGGCGGTGGGTTGACTATTGCCAGCTAGGCCACCACGGAGAGCCCGTAGTACCTTCAACTGGTCTTCTGCGGACTCAGCAGCCAATAGCTGCTGGAAGATTGGGAGTTCCTCGCCATAAGCCTGACCAAGCTTTACAAGCTCAAGCTCCTTGCCGAGTCGTTCGTTGTCTTCCTTAATCCGCGTCACTTCCAGCTGTGCCCGTTCGTCCTCGGAGAGCGAAGCGGTCTTTAGCTGAAAGAGCTCCTGGTTACGGGCCTCCAAGGCCTGATCCTTATCGGCGATCACTCGCTGGAGGCCCTTAAAGCGCTCCTCGAATTCACGTCGAACAGACTCGATGTCGTTATTTGCCTGAGCGGGTGCAGATGCACTGGCGCCCTGAGCGAACTGACCGGCGAGTTCCTGAGTCATACGGTATACCCCTTCCCTAATGCTGCTATGGCTGGTCTTGCGTTAATTCGTCATAGACCTCTTGCAGCATCTCTGAAGTGTACAGGATACCGTAGCTTGTTACAGATTTAAAGAATTCTCCTGGATCCTCAGAGGCCTTGTACTTAGGGAACAGACCGAGCGCGCCGCCGACGTATCGGGTTGGCCGTCCAAGGCTGGCACCGATTTCGGAGAGGATTGGGGAGACAGGGAGGAACATGGAGGCCAGGCGCCAGGCAGCCGGGTTGTCCTCGTACATGGCCCGGTACTCTGGGTTATCAGCAATAGCCCGGTAGTGCGCCTGGGCGAACTTGTCGGCCCTAATAACGTTGACACCGGACAGCTCCCCGTTGTGCGTCATGAGGGTCGTAAGCATCCACTTGGTCGCCTTGATCATGTAGGATGCTGGCCAGTACAGGAAGTAGTTGTTGATAATCTTCTCAATATTAGTGCGGTT
>Ga0209107_10000588_pt1 | contig 21107 bp, 32 predicted proteins | sample LakErihyJuly2011_2_FD_187460 | JGI IMG/M metagenome (GOLD analysis project Ga0209107, IMG submission 187460) | Freshwater microbial communities from dead zone in Lake Erie, Canada - CCB hypolimnion July 2011 (SPAdes) (version 2) | ecosystem: Environmental > Aquatic > Freshwater > Lentic >...
AATCACTAAAATCAGGAGAACGACCTATCGCTGCTTTTACTTTATCTTTAGGAATTACTCCTTTTTTCATATCGTTATCTACTGACTTTTGTTTGACTTGCTCTAGTTCCTGAATGATAGTTTGTTTTTGCTTTCCATCTGCTTGAATGTAAAGTTCTGCTTTGTTAACCATATCTGCTAATTTAAAATAGCATTGAGACTTTAAGTTATCAAAGTTTTCCTTTTGTCTTGTTACAGGGTTTACTAATGGAGAACTATTATTGACAAATCCTTTGCACCTAAGAATATCTACAACTCCACCTCCTACTCCATCCTCATCGCAAACAATGTTAGATGTCGGCACTTTATGTTCTGTTGCAAAGTTCTTTATAAGTTCAGCGACCTCAACAACTGATTTACCATTGAACTGATAAAACCTAACACGAAAGCCACTCCATATACCAATAACAGTACTGTCATTACCAAAGCGTGCCACATCGCAAGTAATAAAAGAATCCCCAACAGGAACAAAAGTGTTACTAAAAGAATCAAGTATTTTATCATAGTCTATAAGTTGTGCAGGGTCATCTAAGTACTCCCAGTTACCAAACAAAAGCCTCTCTTTAGATACACTATCCAAAGTTAGTAAGTTCTCTTTGTAATGCTTAGAGATAAAAGGATTGTCATCTATTAGGGAAGTAATGAATCTTTTATTCTTAGATATTGTATTTTCTTGTTGTGGCTTGTAGAACTCCGAGTAAGTCCAATTCTTAGCTGGGTTACAAGTGTAAAGAATCTTAGGTACTAAATTGTTTTGGTCTAGTTGAAACCTTATCCTTGATTTAATAATATTCCTAGCCTTATCATCTACTTGGTTGGCTTCATCTATAAAGGCATCGGTAATCTCTAGTGAACCTAATTCATCAAAGTTAGGGTCGGAAGGGTAGGAGTAAAGGTCTTTTAGTAGGATAGTAGAACCATTGGGAAATTCTATGGTAGAAGATTGAGCATTGAATTTAAAATGCTTGTTGGCTTCTAGCCCTTGCATTTTAGCTATTTGAAAGAAGGAGACTAAGGTAGTTTCTTTTAGGGTTTTTAACACGGCTCTCCCAATTAGTCCTCTTGTATTGGGATATTTTAATCTTTGTTTAAGCTGCCAGTAGCAACCTAACGCAGTCTTTCCACCACCGGCGCCGCCTCCAAATAGAATCTCATTTGTTGTTTTATCTTCTAATAGGTCTAAAGCAGTTGTTTGTTTTATGGATAATTCCATTATAGGCTTCCTGTTTTTTCAACGTAAGTTTTTTTCTCCTCCCAATTTATTTGCAGTCCTCCTGATAGTTCTATTTCGTTTGTTTGCTTGGCTCTGCCTTCTAATCTATCAAGTATCTCTTGATATGCCTTTAAATCTCCTTTAAATGCCTTTTGTAGTACCATCATATCTAATTGCTCTGCCACAGTAAACTCCTCTTTCTCTCCTGTAATTGGGTTAGTCTTTACTTGGACCAATTCTAACAATCTTAGCAATCTAGTCTTTGAGTTTGGTATTCCTTTAGGTCTGCCATTAGGGTTTGCTACCTCCCCTTTCTTAAATGGGGTTAAATTTTGTTCGTTAGCCATAATCTCACTATTGTTTCACTATTATTGCAAAGTTACTCCGTTCTTTTTGATTTCCAAAGCAGGGTCTAGTTTACGCATCCTATCCACAATAACTTGACAATACTTAGGGTCTAGTTCCATACCATAGCATTTGCGTTTAAGTTGGTGTGAAGCTACCATTGTTGTACCGGTTCCACAAAATTGGTCTAATATAATGTTTCCTTCTTTTGTGAATCGTAATGCCCATTCTGGAAGGTCTATTGGGAATGTTGCAGCGTGTACACTTGAAAACTCATTATTTCTATTAGGTTTGCCTCTATATATATTTGGAACAGTTCCTCTAAAATTTGCATTAGGAATTGCCCTTGATGCTTTATCTTTTGAAGATATAAAGAACATATATTCCCAAGCAGATGTCATTACATTTTCAGCCATTGCAGGGGCTCCGTGTCCTTTATCCCATATTGCTACATCTATAAAATTGTCTTTATATTGATATAAATATTCAATTAATGCTATTTTGTTACCAGCTAAACTTTGAATATTGCAAATTAAATAATTACTATTTAACAATGCGTTATTTGTAAATCCTACTAATAAATCTAAATAATTATCTTTTGTTTGATTGTCATTATATTCATTGTATTTATTATCTATTGTATGAGTATTCCCACTTAATGCCTCACTTTTACCTGCATTATATGGTGGACTTGTAAATGATAAATCAGCCTTTTGTCCGTTCATTAGCTTTGCCACTTGGTCGCTATCTGTACTATCACCACATAGCAATCTATGTTCGCCTATTTCAAATAAATCTCCTAAGACTATATCTGTTTCAATGCCTCCCTCTGGAGTTGAAAAGTTATCTTCTTGTGCCTCTAATATTTCTGCATCAAAGTTTGGTATATCTAAACCCCATTCGGTTAGTTCTAGGGCATCCCAGTTATTTGCTAGGTCATCCCAGTCCCATTCGCCATAGCCTACATTATCCTTTACAATAAACTCTTTCTTTTTCTCCTCGCTTAGATTGTTTGCATGTATCACAGGCACATCGGTTAACCCAGCTTCAAGACAAGCCTTAAGCCTCATATTGCCACCTAAAACCATATTGTTCTCATCTATTACAATAGGTCTAAGTTCTAGCATTTGGGGGAAATCTTGAATAGACTTTACAAGTTGCTTAAACTTATGGTCCTTACAAATTCTTGGGTTATTTGGATTTGCTTTAATTAAATTAATATTCATATTGCCATTTATAATTTTGGACTAAATTAACCTCTCCTCTGCAACAAGAACAAATATTACCTCTATTAAATCCTGTTTGCCTTGATGCTTCGTGAGCAGATTCAAATATATTTATTACCTCGTTTGTTATAGAATTTAGTTGTTTTACTTTTTTTCTAGTTCTAACTGCTATATATTCAAAGTTAGGCTTATATAAACCATTTTTGAGTGCGTGTCTAGTATTTTCGCTTTTAGTTATAAACTCTAAATTTTCTAAAGCATTATTGCCTTTATTTCCGTCTTTATGGTTTACATCTAATTTTGATTCCCCTAACCAATTAAGAGCCACTAATCTATGAACTGTTTTTGTACTATGTTTACCATCTTTACAAAGAGTAACTATTTTATAATTGCATTTATCAGTTGCAGCCTTTAAAATTCTATTAGTAATTAAACTTTTAATATTCCCTTTATTACCTGCTTGATACAAATTTTCGTATCCTTTTATATCTTTAAATATTTCCATATTGCAAATATAAGGTATTATTGTGAACTGCGTGGGTTATTTATTAACACCTTCCCTGCCTCGCATAGGGTTTAGTAGGTTTGTCTTTAGGACCAAATGTCTTTTTAGCCTTTCCTTTTTTCCTTGACCCAAAGGAGACTTTGCCATTAGGATTTAGTTTCGCCATATTTATTTATTAATTCGTTTAACTCTGTTCTAGTCCATTTCTTTATAAGTCTTGACTGACTTTCTAAGTGTATTACCATTCTTTCGCCTATCTTATCAATTAGGTTTTTTCGGTAGCCTATTAGGTGGAATTGGTCAAATCCATTACAAGCCTTGCACTCTCCGTTTACATTATACTCATCAAATCTTAAAGCTGAACTATTCTTGACAGGCACATAATGACCTGCATCCATTTGGGAGGTATCTTTAGTAGAGCCACATGATATGCAAGTAAAGTAACCATTTTGACTATCTCTTTGTCGTATATAACGATTAAAAATTGTTTGTGTCTTTCCTGTAAGTTTTGGAATGGTTTGTAATGCCATAGGACAAAATTAGATTATTTCTTAATACGGAACGCTATTTGTCTATTTTGGTACTCAAATCGTTTCTTTTTAAGTGGGTTAAGGCTTTCCTTTATTTGGTATTCATTTACTCCAGTTACTCTTTTTGCGTAGGCTACTGACTTAAATTCTATTTCCTCTTTAGTATCTATAAATATTAATCTCACAGGCATTGCGTTTTCGTGTCCTTTTATCTTACTCATATTTTTTTATGTATTCTTTAATCTCTATGCAAATCATTACTGAGCAGTAAACCATAAGGAATACTGGTACTGAGATAAAAAAGAATTTAATCATTCCTAGTGTTTCTTTCATTTTGGTATTTTTTAGGTTTATTCATCTTTTCTTTGCCTTTCTCGGTCATATAGATTCCTTTAATGGCTTCTTTAAATTGCTCCTTCTCTTGTTTGGTTATATCTGGATGGTACTTGATTCTGATAAGCACATCTTCCATTGGTATATAATTCTCTATCATAGTTCGTTATCGTAATAAAGTTTAAGGGAATATTTTTTGCATTGTTGTCTCATAGTTTCCTCATCTACCATCATATCTTCTGGTTTCTTAGCCTGTGCCAAATGATAGGCTTTTACTTTTGATTTTATAAACTCAGCTTTCTCAGGAGTTATCTTTAGTAGCTTTCGCTTCCATAGGTAATCAAAGCATTGATAGTTTAAGAATCGCCAGTCTTTCTTAGATGTTTTCCAATACTCGGCTTCCTCTCTCATTACTTGCTCTTCATCTACTTGCATAATTATTTCTTTAGGCTCTTCAATTGTTTTGTTTCTTACTTGTACTGCTATCTTTTTATAGGCATTCATTACCTCCCCAATTAACTTAGGACTAAAGTTTATATGATTGCCAATAGTAAACTTATCCTCTGCAAACATCTTAAATGCTACCCCCAGTTCTTTTAATTTGTATTGTCCGTAAGATTCTATTGTAAAAGAAACGCATAGATTGAATATTTGATTTGTTGGTACTTGCATCCCACTCAAAGCAATACAGGTCTTTAAATGCTCTGTAACTTCTATTCTTGAGCATTTGCCAATGTGCATAGATTCCATTGCCTTATATACCTTTAACTCATCCCTATCCAAGATTTTTAAGTCGTTCCCATTCTCTTTCTGGATAACTAAGTTTTGCGTTATTTGTATAAGTTCCTGATTCATTAGATTCGTTTTTTAGTTTAAATAATCCTTTCCATCCTTTAGCCATAGATTGCTCTATTATTTTAATGGCAGTTTCTTCATACCCATCTGATAAATTAACCAAATCATTTAATGCTGATTGTTCCGATTGAGCAGTCTTGAACTTGAAATTAAATTGTTTATTCTTAAAATCCTTCCAAAATGTCCAATATTTTATAAAGTTTTCTGATTCAAAAGGTAGTATTACCATTTCCTTAACCTTATCCTTAACCATTACCATATCCATAACCATATCCATAGCACCTTGCAAGGGGCTTTCAAGGGGCTTAAAGTTGGCAATTTCATCTTTGTACCTTTCTAAGTTTTTAATAATTCCGATATGTGCTTTGTTATTTTCGTTCAATCCAGAAGGATATTGGAACTCTATAAAAGAAGGAATAAACCATTTAGCACCATTATCTAAAGGAATGATTTTATCTCCAAAAAGTTCAATGGCTTTTTTACCATCTAATTTTTCGCCTATCCTAATTTCAGCAACTTCTATATCAACTTGCCATATCCCTGAATGGTCGCAGTCATCACATACATATAACCAGAGTAGTTTGTATGATGCTTTTAAATTCCTAATGAATGGTTTTTTCCATTTTTCTGTATCCGTAAATCTCTTAGCCATAAAATAAAAAAGCCCCATTGAATCCCTACCAGTCGTTTTGGTAGTTCATCGCAAGGGCAATAAGTTCTTAATAGGATAAACGACATCCTGTTACAAAGATAAGCTATTTTAATGAATATTGGGCTATCTGCTTTTTATTCTCTAGTTTGATAATCTTTGTTTTTATATTCATTCCATCATTCCTTAAATCGTTTATTCGTGATGCTAATCTAAAGCATCCAAATTTAGTTAAGGCATCAAGAGTAGTTAGCTTTTTACCTTTGTTTAGGTAGTCTGCTATTTGTTTGTTTTGGCTCATAGTTTTTGTTTTTAGATAGTTAATTAAAACGGCAAATCATCTTCACTTTCCTGTTGGTTTACTGGAGATGCATACTCCATTTTAGTTTCGGCTTTAGGCTTGTAATCATTAGGGTAGATTTTGTAATCTGGTTCTTTTGATTCAGGCTTTTTGTATTGATTTAACCACATTGAGTAGCGTTTGTCCTCAATCGTAAATTCAATTACTTCTCCTTTTGATGTTGTTTTTTTCCAAGCACCATAGTTTGTTTTCTTTTCCATTTTTATTTGTTTTGTTTATTAATTAATTCATCATCAATTTGATTTTCTGCATCTATATCCTTTTGTATTTCCTCTTCATCTAAATTCTCCCAATCGCAATGCTCGTGGCATTCAGGACAAAGGTCATAGGATATTTCGCTTTCATATCCACAACAAGTATTAATCAGCATAGTTTTCATAGTTTTCAGTCCAATCATTCATTCTTAGGAATGGCTTAGGCTGGGTTAATAATGGAGTTTCAGGATAATTTTTAGACTTATATTCCTTTAGGTTTTGTCTTGCTTTTACAAGTTCCTGATAGGTTTCATTTATCCAAAACTTATGACAAGCACTATGTTTCCATTCCCAATAAGAAACTAAGTCTCTTAGCTTTATTAGTTTTTGGTCAATCATAATTTAGATTTTTTACTTGTGAATAATGCAGTTATTCCGTCATTCATTAAATCCTTATTTAAGCCGTGTAGCTTAGTTAATTCTGCAACTGATTCGCACATATCAATAGCTAATGTCAAATCTAGTATTGACTTGTGTTTCTTAATAAATACTGAAGCAGTTTTCTCTCCAGAGGCATCGGTATCTTTATCAGTTACTAACCCTAAAGCAGCAGATAAAGCATATCTTCTGTAATAGGTAATGCCACTTCCGAATGATTGATACTCGTTCATACCTCTAAGAGTAATTTGTGGAATAGTTGCATTTGACTCAATTGACTCTCCACTAATAGTGTGAAAGATAACTGTCTTTAATCCATCCTCAATTAGAAGCTGGGTAAATCCTAGATTGTGTTTCTTAAGCAAAGGATTGATTACTTCAAGAATTGTAGGGAAATCGGCATAGGTGTAATTATGACCATTTGTTCCCTTGTGAATTACAGGGCAATCCTGCTGAAAGGCAGCTAAAGCCTTGTAAATGTTGATAAGTGAGTTTGTTTGTAAGTTAATCATACTATGGTTTTTTGGTTATTAATAATTAAAAATAAGACTATTTTGTGAATAAGTCAAATTTATATTAATCTTTTTATTTTGTTTAATTCATCCTTTAAATCTGTATCGTAATGCAAGTCTAAAGTGTTTTGTATAGTCTTTAACGAATGGATTATTGTAGTGTGGTCTCTGCCTACCATATCTGCAATTGCCTTTAATGTTAAAGTTGTGTTATTTTTTATACAATACATTGCTATAAATCTAGCTTTAACAAAATGCCTTTTTCTGCTTTTGCCTTTTATGTCCTTAGGTAGTATCTTATAATATTCTGCAATCTTATCTATAATTGTTTCAGAATACCTTATCATTTCCTTCGTTGTCAGTCTGCTCTCCTTTTGACTTGGTATTGCCCAGTAGTTCATTCTTTTCTATTTTAAGTTTTATAATTTGGTTTCTTAGCATCTCATTTTCTACTTCTAAAATGTAGATTTCTCTTTGCAATTGGAACTTGCTATTGTCTATATATGTCATATTAAAAATGTAAAAGGTTAATAGGTAACATAAAATCTTCGGTAATCTCGTAAAGGTCAAGTATAAGGAAGTGATAAGACTTTAAGATTCTCTTTTGTATTTGGTTCATTCTAGCAATCTTTATAAGGTAGTCATCCTCGTACTTGTTCATTAGCTTGATAGGATTGTCCCAAGTTGCTCCTCTCCATTTCTGAAGGTCGTTTTCAATACTGGATTGCCTTGCTTGTGCCTTTTTTAAGAGTTCTAGTAAACAAGTTGCTCTTTGGTGTAGTTTAAGTTGTTTTCCTTGATAGATTAATGGTTGCATTGGTTTAGTTTTTAGATTCGTAATATTTTTGTACGATAATTGATACTAATTTGCTTGGTGCTAAGTACATCTTTTTAGCTTCGGCATCTACTTTCTTTTTAATTGATTCTGGCAGTCGGATGCAGACTACTTCTTTTTTTTCTACTTTCATATTTTGATTTAAATGTTTTGTAAGATTCCTGTTACGATAAAGACAAAGATTAAAATAACGATTGCCTGAAAATTCTTGTTTTGTTGGTCTGTCATAATTTAGATTTTTTCAATTGAGATAATGATTTGATTGTTTGCAAGGTCAATAGTCCTAAACTTTACTACAAAGAATTTGGTATCTTCTATTGAATAGTCTAAGAAAATGTTGTCCCCAGCTTGAGGGATAAAGTTCCCATTGTAAGGATAGAAATTTGTGTTGAGGCTTAATAGTGTTTTCATACTATGGTTTTTTGGTTATTTATTTTTTAAATTTCTTGTTATCATTCTTTTTGCCATATGGATATTTGTATTTACATTTTTAGTATCATTTATATAAAATATATACCATCCATTTAAAAATTCAATTGTAATTCCTTTGTAAATAATTGTTGTCATAATTAATGGTTTTTGCAATTGGGTTAATTCCCTTTTGTTTCACAAAGATATATAAAGATTACAATACTAACCAAAAATTATATAAATTATTTTAGTTAAAGTTATGTTAATTAAGCTATGCTTTGATAATCAAGCAGTTAGGTATTTATCGGTCATAAATGAGCCAATTATCAGTCATTTACGGCTCAAAGTTCCCTTATTGGGTAACTTTTGTGATTGATAAAGTTTACTATTAGAGAACTTTTGTAACCAAATTGGGAACATTGTACAATGTTTTAGGTAGTAATACTAAGGAAATTAGTAAAAAAGTAAAGTTATAACTTGACTAATGTTATAACATAAGGGCAAAAAAAGGGAGGCAAGTAGAAACAAGCCTCCGTTAAACCATTAGTATATCTAGATACAAATATAATAAAAACTCCCCAGCTTTTTACACTGAGGAGAACCTATGAACAAGAAAAAACAACCTAAATTGAACCATCTTGCAAAGGGAGGTCAATAGTATCATCTATTTTCCTGTACCCTTCATTCCACAAGACTTTAGTCAAAGTTACACTTTTGCGAATTATGGTTTTTTCATCATCTTTAGGATTTGTGAGATGGAGCAGCTCATGTATTAAAATTTCCATTGCCTTTTTGCCACGCAGCCTTTCATCAATCTCTATTACCCCATCACTAGAGGATATGCCGTAAGCCTGTTCCTTACCAAGTTTACGATATATGATTTTGATTCTCACGACTTTAATAAGGCTTCATCTGGTCTTTCAATCTCCTTTACTACTATTCTGTTGCCACCTCTTATCTTGGCTAACATCTTACTTACTGATTCTACTTCGCTAATCATTTCTTGATACTTCTTTACTAACCAGCTTTCTTGTTCTGCTAAATTCATTTTGTTCCACTTAGAAGGCATTTTCATTTTATTTATCGGTTTTACTATGATATTTGTAGCAAGTATTACATCTATATTGAATCCTTGTTAATCCAGTAGCAGTTACTACTTTATTATTTTTTATTAAATCATCACTTCCACACTCAGGGCAAGTTCCTCTATCCTCTCCAAAAACAACTCCGTAATGTGTCTTAGGCTCTATATGATTCTTTAATTCAGCAAATACTTTCTCTAGCAAAACAACATCTTTTTTGCAATACTTTATCATCTTTTCCATAGCAATTTTATCCTTGTGTAAAAGAATGTCTTTCCACAATGAATATTCGGTCTTTATCTTTTGACCTAAGCCTAAAAAATCTGCTATGTAATTAAGTCTATTTGAATTGAATCTAAACTTTTGTCTTGCCACCTTTAAAGTATCAATGGTTAAATACTTTGGAAACATTGGGATATGATGAAATAAACATCTTGTTCTAATCCAAGCCAAGTCAAATTTGTCGCCATTGTGTCCAACCATTTCCGTAGATAGATTTGCCACCTCAATAAATTTAAGAAGCATTGTCTTATCATTCTGCTTAGAATCCCATTGTAAAGAGTAAACTTCTTTTTCATCTTCCCATTTGTAGCAAATACAAATGATTGCTCGTTCTTGAATAATGTTTGAGTAATCAATGTTCTTTTTATAACCAGCCTCCCAGAACAATCCGATGTTTGGACTTGTTTCAATGTCAAAGAAAAGTCTCCTGCGTTTTGTACGCAGTTGTGGAGTTGCCATATTTTAGGTTTTTGTTATGCTAACGAATCTCTAATCAAATCTGCTTCTGCTTCCCTTCTCACTACCAAGCCATCTAATCCTTTTCCTTCCCAATGTCTTTTACTCTTTTCAATCTCTTCTGCTATCCCATCGTAATCTTTGTTCTTGACCATTTCAACTATTGCCTTCATTTCAATCCTAGAATCCCCTTCTAACTTATTTCCTCTATTGTAAACCATAGAAACTAAAGCACCTTGAGTATCTTCGTTTAATGATTCTAGTTCTGGATATATTTTCTTAGTTAGTTTAAAATACTTAGGTATTGAACACTTAACGAAAACTTCGTATGCCGTATTGTATGAGATTTTAACCTGCATTAATTCCCCTCTAAGCATTTGTTTGGCTTGAACTCCTTTAAGCCCTATGACCTTTCTTAATGGGTCTAAAAAGTTGGGTGTAAGTTTATTACCCCAATCTATAAAGAACTGCTTTTCGCTTACATAACCACAATCATACCCCATTCCTATTGTAATGCCTGAATCTCCACCTGCCCAAATAGGGGATTGTAATTTCTTGTCGTAGTAGGCTCTGCCACCTACCTCAAATTGGATAATAAGTTCAATTGCCTTTTTACTTAACATAGAAAAAATATTAATAAAACAACCCAAAGAATTAATGCACCCTTTAAGATTGCTTCTTGTTTCATTTTGTAAACTTATCAATTGTTGCCAATCCCATACAAGCACAAACGAAATAAAATATTAAGTCTGCTAAATGAGAATCTTTGCTAATAATGTAAACTACAAAAAGAATAACTGCTCCAATAGTAGCTAAAATTCTCTTGTGGGAAATAGAACCTCTTTCATCCGAAAAGGTTGATAGAATAAAATCTTTAAAGCTGAACATAATATTAAAATTTAGTGTAATAACCGATTGAATATTGATTAGTAGTAGCCGATATTGTAAATAAGCCCTTTTTAGCCATTTTAAACCCTAAACCAACTCCTATGCCAACTTTATTGTCAAATGTCCTTAAATCGGCTAAAACACCCCAATAAAGCTCATTTTTGGATGGTATTGTCTTGATGGTTTCCACTTTTATCGTTTTTTGACTTATATCGGCATAAAAACCTCTATTTTGAACCTTGTTTTTAGAGATTGTATCGTTTATGATGAAAGTGCTTGAATCTACTTTGATAGTGTCCGAGTAAGCTCGTACGTACGCATAATCTTGAACTATACGTACAGTATCGTGTACAATGGTTGTATCAATACCTAAAACGACAAAAGGGATAGAATCCCCTTTAATATATTTCTTTGTTATGTCGTGCTTATAAATAGTATCGGTATGCGTTACTATTATAGGCTCATTTCCGTTGTACCTTCCGTTGAAGATAAAAATAAGTGCTACTGCAATCACTATCGTAATTACAATGTCTCTCATTACTTAAACTTTTTAGCTGCTTTGTAATAATATCTAATGGCAAAAAGTCCAGAAACAATAGCAACCAAACTAGCAAATAGGGTTACAATAGGTTGAATACTTGCGATGCTTATTGCAGCACTTGTGATACTCAGTACCATTCCAAAGTCGGCTTGATTGCTATGTGGAGTCATTAAATTTCTTTTGCTTCCTCTATTGGAGGATTTTGTTCTGCATTTAATTTACCTAAAAACTGCAATAGGGGTAAGCCGTAAGCAGTAGGAATAGTGTTGATAAATGCTTCTAAATCTTTTAATTGTTGTTCTGAAATTGTTATCATAATATTGATTTTTTACAAATATAAGATTAAATACTATATGTTGTTTGTTCTTCTATTGGAGTTTTTACAATAGGAAAAACATAATCACCTGTAATTGTTAGATTTAATTCGGTAGCAATCCAATCCCAAGCATAAGAATCCACAGTCCATTGAGTGTAGGCTTCACCTGTCATTGTTAAATTACCTTGTGCAACACTAACTAAATCTGAGTCTAATAGGCTATAATAGAAAGTAGCTGATACACCTAATGCTACATTAATCGCATAAGCGTTAAGAATTGTTGCCGTTACTGATTGTCCGTTTATCCAACTTTGGATGGGAGAGATTGTTTTCATTTTATTTTATTTTTAATTATTAACAAGTTACTACTTCTAATACTACACCTGTTGTTGATACCCTTACTGATTGAGCAGTTCCAGTACCATTATATTTTAATGGAACCCATAAGCCATTGCCATTTGTTAAAGTTGTATTGTAAGAATCATATAGGACATCTCCTACATCAATACTAGGATTGCCCCCTTTTCTCCAGCCTATATAGTAGGCTCTAACTGTTACATACCCAGCACAAGACAACGCACTTGTAGAAAACGATGGTGTTGAGTTACCCATATATTGTATGTAATCACTTGTAATGGTTTCACTCTTTGTTGGTAATTGATTAGAATCTGCACTAATAGTAAATACGTTTACCATAGATTCTACTTGTGCCTTAGTTAATAATTCATCAGTTAATGGAATAGCAGTGCCACCAGTCTTTAATTGGAAATATCCAAAAGTAATTGCATTTTGAAGCGTGTTACCTGAATAACATTGATTATCTGCAGTAGTTGCCCAAGTTGCCATTATTTAAGTTTTGCTTTTAGTTCTTTAATTTCTTTTTCTAGTTGTGCAATTTTTAAAGTATGAACATCTAAATAGTTTACATTTAAGAATTCATTTCCTGTAACTGCATCAGGTAATATAGATTGAACTTGTTGTGCAGAGTAACCATATCTTACTTGATTAGTGTCGTTATCTTTACGAGTAAACTTAATTACATCTATCGCTGATAAATTTATATTAGGATTTGTTTCTAGTATATCTTTGAATCTTATGTCAGAACTTTCGTAAAAACCTGTGGCATATATAGTACCATTAACTTGAAGTTTCCCTGTTGCATCAGTACTAGTTCCTATTAATACATTACCCCCACTTGTAATACGCATTCTTTCGGTAGCGTTAGTAGCAAAAGCCATAGCATCGTTAGCGTGTTGATATTCTATATAGCCTTTGTATTGAGATGTGCCACTTGTTCCATTAGCCCAAGCTAAAACACCTGTTGCTGTTCCAGTAGATGCTATTGTTACACCTCCACCAGTCGAACCTCCAAATACTACTAATTGCCTATAAATTCCATAATCACTTGGCGAAGTTGTACCAATACCTAATCTACCACTTGTATCTAAGGTCATTGCTTGGTTAAAGGTCGCAACATTACCTGCTGTTCCTGAAATAGTGCTTACAAACCATTGGTGAGCACCTGATGCTTGTTGATATCTTGTTGCGTAACCTGAAACTTTATAAATATAATCAGTACCATTAAAATAATTATTTGCTCCAAGATACATTGTTTGACCTCCTGCTGTGTATGTACCAAGATAAATTCCATTTGCAAATTCAAGAACTTTAAAATCACTCCACGCACTTTGCGTTGTACCTATTGCTACATTACCACTTGATGAAGCCAAAATAGTTGCTCCTGTAAATCTTCCTGTACCATTAACATCTAGCTTGTAACCTGAATCAGTACTAGTTCCTATTAAAACATTACCCCCACTTGTAATACGCATTCGTTCTGCAGCATTATTTTCAAATGATAAATATGGGGTAGTTCCTGTACCAATTTGACTAATTATTGCTGCTCTTTCTACACCACCTTCAGTGAATGATATTTTACTTCCCGAAGAAGCACTAACTGAAGCATTTTCTAATTTTAATAAAGTTTGAATTGAACCACTTGAAACGTAAGCGTGTATTTTAGAATCAGGCGTTGCAGTACCTATACCTAACCTATTATTCGTATTATCCCAAAAGAGATTTGCGTTGTCTTGTGCAATAGTTGTTCCGTTACTAAATAGGACTGAACCGCTTGTAAGAGATGGAAGGTTAAACTTACCATTAAATGTTGTCCAATCGGTAGATGTCAAATATCCATTCACAGATGTTGTCGCAGCAGGAATAGAAATAGCAGGAGTTGTACCTCCACTTGAAACAATAGGACTTGTACCTGTAACCGATGTAACATAAGTACCGGCAGCTTGATATTGTGGTATATTTAAAGTTGCACCTACTAATGTCGCAGCACCACTTGTTCCTGTTGTGGTAAGGGTTATTGCACCTTGCTTAGCAGTAAATGTTAACCAATCAGCACTTGATAAGTAACCATTAGTAGAACCTGTCGCTGCACTTATTGTAAACACTCCTGTACCACTATTATAAAATAAAGGACTTGCAGCACTTATTGAAGTTGCAGTAATGTATGTATTTGAATCTACACTACCATCTCCTTTTAAGAATTGACTTGATGTACCACCACTTTTTACAAAACTTAATGCGGTTATTGAAGCAGAGAATTTACCACCTCCTGTTACATCTAATGTTGTAGTTGGAGCAGCATTCATTATACCTACATTTGTTCCACTTTGAACGATAATACTATTCCCTATTGTACTTGTTCCTGTAAATAAAGATATATAACCTGAATTACCTGTCCCCGTTACAGGATTAGTTAATGCGTTTTGTTTGCTATTAAAAGTATTCCAATCAGCTATTGATAAATAACCGGCAGTTGAAGCCGATGCTAATGATATTGAAATAGCATTAGATGAAATGCTTAAAGGGAAACTTGCACTTGTAATTCTATTTGTGTAAGCCGTATCCCAAGTTGTTTGACTTGCATTAGTAGGAATAGAATAACCAGCAGTAAATGTTACACCTAATGTACCACTTGATGTAATTGGACTACCACTTACTGACAATCCTGTTGGAACACTCATAGCCACCGAAGTAACTGTTCCTGTGTTTGCATCCGTATCGTTAATCCACGCAGTTCCGTTGTATTTTAATACTTGTCCGCTTGATGGACTTGTTATTGTTACATCACTTAATTGCGTTAAACTATAATCACCTTCAGTAGCTACAACCGCACCTGTTCTACCAAATACGCTTGTAACCGCATCCGTATTAATATCAGTCCAAGAAGCCGTTATAGTACCTGCATCTTGTTGTGTTAATGTTAAAGTCTTTGTAGTCGTTCCTGTAACTGCTGCACTTACAATCATATTGTTATAAGCAGTATTAAAATTAGTCCAATCTAAATTATCTAAATACCCATCAATCAAACTTGTAGCCACAGGAATTGAAATAGTATTGCTTGTGTTTATTAAAGGTGCAGTAAAAGATAATGCAGCTTGTTTATTATTAAATGTACTCCAATCAGTTGAACTCAATTTACCAGTATTTGCAGCCGAAGCCACAGGCAAGTTAAAAGTATGAGTAGCTACGCTTGAAGATATAGCAAAGTCAGTTCCACTTGTTCCTGTTTGAAAGAATTGTACTTGTCTTGTTAAATTATTTAATGTAGTCAATCCCTTAGAGAAGGTTGTAACAACTTGACACAAATGATTGTTCTCAGTATGTAAAGTAATAGTTCTACCATCTACATTTACAAATATTCTAATTGCTATTCTATCCGTTATTGTTAAAACAGAAGTAGCAACAGGAATAGCAAAATAATAAGGACTTAATGTAGTTCCATTAGTTAAATACTCTGGTACACTTTGACTACTACCTAATAAGGTAAAAGTTGTTCCGTCATACTTATAGACTTCTGCATAAACATAAGGATTGTGAGCATTAGAGTTTACACTAAAATAAAACTCACAATTAAAGTTTCCAGCAGGTACTTCTAATAAAGCAGGGTCATTAGCATCAGTAATATAACTTGCTATGTAACCATCAGCCGAAATACTAACATCAGTTCCAGCACCAGCAATAGGAACTTTACTTAATTGTTTATAAGCAACCCCTCCTATCGTACCTTGACTTACACTTGTATTAAGATAATAAGAAACTGAACTACCTCCACCTGTTGATGTAGGGAAATCAGCTAAAGTACCATCTCCTCTAACATATTGAGAAGCATCGCCATCTAAGGCAGTTATTACACCACTATTAGCCACTACTGGACCTTGTATGCTCCTAATCTTTGCTGCTCCTGATATTTGTAATTGATTGCTCATATTAATTATTGAAATATTCCTCTAATAAATTCATCTGCTTCTAATGCTCTACCGAATGTAACCACACCACTTGCACTTGTAAACTTAATTTGGTCGTTTGTAGGAGTTCCTGTTGTAAGTATCTCTCTTACCTCTACACCACCTCTTGTAAAGCCTAAACAACTCTTTCCTATCATATCTGCAAAAGTAATAGTAGTCTCTCCACCTGTTGCCGTTGCAAACTTCATATATACTTGACCATTTGCTATTACTATCACACCATTTTGATTTATTGAAGTTCCTGTTGTAGAATAAGCACCAGACCCTTGTAAACTAACCGAATAAGTACCTATGTCCTTATAAGGAGCATTGATTTGTAAACTTGTTAAATTACAATTTCCTGCTATTATTACTAAGCCATTTACTCCGTTATCAATAGCAAATTTAATGGCTATTTGTGTTCTATTTTGTTGAGTTTGTAATAAGTATAAATATCCGTAATTATCCAAAGTTATTAAGCCATCGCAGTTTACACTCCAATTAGCTATGTCGTTCTTAAATTCACGATAATAAGCACTCGTTTGACTTGTTACTTCTTTCTGGTCCACATTAACTGAGAAAGAACAATTTGTAGAACAAGCAAAAGGAATATCTGTTGGTATTGTAGTCGTTACCTTAGAAACGTTAGTTCCTTGAGTGTAAAAAGTAATATTTCTTGCACCTACGTTTACAGGATAGACAGTTATTGCTATTCTATCAGTTACACCAAGTGCCGTAGATGGGAAGGTCAATGAGGTAGAATATAAAGTCTTATTTGTAGAAGTCAATACAGTAGTAGAACTTGTTGCTATTGTTGTAAATGTAGTTCCATCGTACTTAGAGACAACAAAGTAAAAAGAAGGACTAGATGTTAAATCTGTTGTAATAGATACATAAGAACTAAAAGTCCAAGTTCCAGCAAGGATAGAAGTCATATTAGGTTTATTCACATCCGTAATAAATCTAGCTATAACATTGTTTCCTGTTGCAGTAAAGTTTACACTAGCACCTACATTTTCAGTAGAACTAAATTGATAGTAAGAATTACCACCTATTGTGCCTTGTGAGACACCACCATTAAGATAGAAGTCCCCATTGGGATTTTGCCAATAGAGAATCATATTATTACCTTGTACTTTGTCTGCCATATTACAAATTTAATCTTTAATTGTAATTAACACCATTAACTGTGAAAATAGTATCTATTGTACTACTTAATTCAACATTTGAAATATCTAATAAAGTAGCTTGAGTTTCACAATTAACAATATCAATAGTCATATTACCTGTCATATATCTATTATCTTGAATGTTAATTTGTGCTGGGTCAGTATCTAATATTTTTAATAGTTTATTAGCAGCAAAATTACCATTACTTGTTGTTATTCCAAATACATTACAATCAACATTTATTAAGTTTCTTCTATAATTATTGATATATTCTTTCATTATAGTTTGGCTTAATCCATCGGTAGGGCTTGTGTAAGGTCCATAACGATACCATCCTGTTGCAGATACAAAGTTGCCTGATACTAATTGCTGAATAGTTCCGTAAGCCATATTTGCTTGAGTTCTATTTACACCATCACCACTATAAATTGGATAACCTAATGGCAAATCCATTTCTAATTGATATTGATTATTTGCATCTATAATTGAAGTAGATGTAATTAATGACAAAGGAGATTCAAAAGTTAATCCAAAAGCACCAATTTTTACATTAGTAGCACAATTCACAATATCTTGTGTTAGCATATAAGTTATTGCTAAAGTACCATTTATAGGAATTGGTGGTGTTGTTATTGATACTTGATTTATTTTATCTTCTTCTACTAAAGGAACTTCATAGTAATTATCAAAAGGTGCAACTGAAGCATCTTGCCAAATGCTATCAATATTTAAATAATATATTGCAGCACCGCCACCGATACCTGTTATTTGTAATTGTATTTGTCCTCTTACCTTATCAATGCTTTGCTCAAAAAATGTTTGAGTATAAGTTAAAGTATCATTTTCAGTAACATATCCAGTTATGATTGTAGAAACTCTGCTAAATGCAGTAAATCCACCACCACTAGTACCTAAAGTAATATTAAACCAATCACTTGCCTCATAAGGTTTATTTACAACTGTAACACTTCCCCCCGTTCCTTGAGTAAATGATTGCCATAATGTAGGAAATCCACTTGTTATACTTTTTAAGTTAAAGTTAGAAATATAGTTAGGTGAATAAGTTATATCATATCTATAATTAAAATTGTTATAACCTTTCTTAAATAGCTTCATTTGGCTATTATTAGTAAAGTATAAACCGCTTGTATTTCCTGTGTATGCTTGTATTTCGCTTAATGTATTAAATGTTCCTGATGTAACCAATGTTCCAGCTGATGTATATTCTGTAAAATATGTAAAAGCAAAATATGGAGCAGCAGCAAATTCATTAACTGCTACAATATACCATTTGCCATTAGCCTGATAAAGTTTGCAACCAAATGACTTTAATATTTTAGTCAAAACAATTAAACAAGTTTCGTATTTTTCATCATTATTTTGGAAGTAAACAGGTCTTAAATAGCTTTGATTAAATGGCTCATATTGTGTGCCATCGCCTCTATTACTCATCCCTGCTGCATAATAAGAACAAGCAGTTAATAAATTTAATCCTGTTGGGAATCCTATCTTAGCTAAACAATTATATAAAAAATAAAGTACTGTTTGTGGGCTTAATTTTGTGTTACCTACTACATTAGTTTCAGTATATGTAAAAGGAATATAATCTAACATTCCAAGTCCATCAATAGCATTAAAAGATAATTCTTTTCTACCTGTTGTAAATGAGTATTGAACTAAATCACTTAAAACCCATCCTTGCCAATAAATATTACCATCTATAAATAGTTTTACTAAATATTTTCTGTCATTTAAAGTTGTAAAGTTTGGTAAGTTATTTTGGTCATCTGTTACATCAATACTAACATTTAATTGACTAGCATAAATAGGTTCGTAAATATCATCACTTCTTGGGATATATTGTAACTGAATTGCAGTAGCAGGATATTCAATTACGGCAGCAACCGCTTCATCAATATACATTTCAACTAATGCAGTTGTATTGTTTTTAGTTTCAGCAGTTATTGAATATTTTAAATTATATGCCACCTCTCCTTAAGTTTAATGATGAATTAGACCTTTGTAAAGCTAATACTAAATCATTGCCTCTTAATACAAAAGAACCTCCATTAGACATCCCATTACTTGAATTAGCACCACTATTAAATGCACTACCTAATATGCTATCTAATTTAGATAATGGCATAACGGCTTCGCTTTCTCCACCCTCACCTACCATTGCAAAAGTAGGTTTGCTTACTATTCCACCTTCAGCTAAAGGAGTAAATCCAAATAATTTACTTAAGCCACCAAGTAAACCTCCAGTTAAATCATTAGTTGTTCCAGCTGCACCGCCCATTCCTAGAGCAGTCATAATTCCTTTAAATATTAAAGCCTGTACAACCATTTGTGCAAGTTGTAATGTCATATCCTTAAATACATTTAAAACTGCATCTCCAATATTATCACCACTTTGTAATGCTTGAAATACATTACCAAGACCTTCTGCAAGAAATCTAGAAGTTACCTCAGCCTCATTTAATAAATAATTAAATTTAGCTTGTTCGGTAGCAGCTTGTGCAATTGCTTGAGCTTCTAAAATAGCTTGAGATGGACCTTTAGTTAAAGGAGATTGTGGTGCTAATGGAACTACTGGTAAAGCATTTCTTACTTGTGGAATAAATGTTCCAACTTGTTCAGCAGTTAATTTAGTAAACGCTTTATAGTTTTTAGTTACTTCTATAATAGTTTTATCTAAATCTTTTGCACCTTTATCCATTACATAATACGCATTATTTGATTTTAACGCATTATCTATTGTTGTAAATACTTCTTTATTTAAATCGGCAATCCCATTTGTTAAATCCGTTACTGATTTGTTTGCTGCATCAAAAGCATTTTTATCTCTATTAGTTACGGATGCCATTGTTACTGAAGCATCAACATAACCATTAACCATATTTTTAGACCTTTCTACACTTGCAGCATAATCTTCACCAGCTTTCTTTGCTAATTTTGTTGCATCTGATAATTTTATATTTTTATCAGCAATTTCATCAATATATCTTGAAGTAATTGCTTGTGCAACTAAAGCATCAGTATATAATGTAACTGCTTTTCTAGCATCATCAGTTGTCTTAATTGTTGCGGTATATGAAGCATTTACTTTCCCTAATTCACTTCTAACTGCATCTAATGCTTCTTTTCTCCTAGCATCAGTATTTGTTGCATCTTCAGCAACTCTAATATATGCTAATAATTTAATTCCACTTTCACTTGCAGATGCTCGTGCCTTATCTAAACTTTCCTTAAATTTATCTTGTGCTTCACTAGCTGCATCTGTACCATTTATAAACTTTGCTATTTTAGGACCAAATGCGACTATCAAAGATGAAACAACACCTAATGCAAGACCAATACCTGCTGGTCCCATTAAGCCTTTAGCCATCTCCTTTAAAGCACTACTTGCAGAACCAGTTGTTTGTTTTAAACTTTGGAATGATTCTAATAAAGGGTTTAAGTTATTCGCAATACCGATAAAACCATAAGGAGCATCTTGTGCAACCCTTGAAACATTGACCAAAGACTGATTAACTTGATTAGTTATTGGTGTTACTCTTTTAAATGCAGTACCTAATTGAGTTGTAGCAGTAACAGTTTCCTGTATATTTTGAACGGCTTGTTT
>Ga0209107_10000589_pt1 | contig 21094 bp, 14 predicted proteins | sample LakErihyJuly2011_2_FD_187460 | JGI IMG/M metagenome (GOLD analysis project Ga0209107, IMG submission 187460) | Freshwater microbial communities from dead zone in Lake Erie, Canada - CCB hypolimnion July 2011 (SPAdes) (version 2) | ecosystem: Environmental > Aquatic > Freshwater > Lentic >...
CGCCTCACGACGCACCCTTTCGAGGCATTCGGCGTGGGGAGATCCAAAGTTCATGAAAAAACCGCCCACGGATTACTCCAAGGGCGGTTTCTTCGTGGGCGCCCAGGGCGACCTCATGATGTGATCAGAGTCAGGGCCTCGGGTTGGCCGAGCACATAGAGGTCATACTTGGCACGGGTCATGCCTACGTAAGCTTTGCGTCGGTCGCGGGTGGTGGTGAGCGCATCGACGTCCATCAGGATGACGACGTGGCTTTCCATGCCCTTGAACTTGAAGACGGTCGAGGTCCGGATGGTGCCCTCTTCATAAGGCGAGTTGGCATCATAAGGGACGAGGCGATAGCCCGCCGCTTCATCCTTACCGGCGCAGGACTCCTTCCCTGCCCCGCGCATGCTCAGCACCACGATGTCCTCGGGTCGATACTTGCGAAGATTCTCATGGCCAAGCACGGCCACCAACAGATCGAAGTCACGTCCAGGCTTGGAAGCCACCGTCGTCACCTTCGGACCTTGCACGCCGAAGCTCGGGGGCGTCGGGCGTCCCATTACCTTCGCGGCGGCCTGAGCGATCTGCTCGGTGTTACGCCAGTTACAGTCCACCTCGACCTGACCGTAGGCATCGAGCTGCTCCAGAAGGCCTAGATGAGCTCCCGTCGGTGGCGTGGCCGCTTCCGGGCTGAGAATCTGGTCGAGGTCCTCGAACCAGCGCCAGCGCCCCTTAGCGAGGCCGCCCTTAAGCATGGCATCCAGCAGGGCGAGCTTGTCGCCGTCGTCACGGAAGTCCTGCCCTTCATCGACAACGAGCAAGTCGAACTTCTCGGTCTCCGGCGTGCGCTGGGCAATCACGAGGGCCGCCCGGACGCGCTGCTGGTAATAGGTGGGGTCGGTCGCCGTGGCGTCGGCGACGTTGCCGAGGATCCGGTCGAGATGCAGGTAGAAAGAACCAGGGGTGACCCCGTCCAAGCGGTCGGCCTTCGCGACATCCACCAAGAACGCCCCCAAGTGACGGTTAAAGCAGACCAGGCCGATCTTCTGGGCAGGGTTGGCAGTGCGCTCACGACGGCAGACCTCCAAGGCGAGAAGGGTCTTACCCGAACCCGGGCCGCCCGTGATGCGCAAGCGTTTGCTCTGAGCGGCGGCGTCCAAGGCGCGTAGCTGCGTCGAGGAAAGCCGGATGAGCACCCGATTCATGGCATCAGGGGTAAGGTTGGAAGTCATCCGGAGTTCGGGTCGCAGCCTATCCGCGATCGCCAGCAACTGTTCGTCAGACAAAGGCGGCGGGAGCGACTGCCCCGGGAAGCGCGCCAAGTAACGCTGCTCCGTGTCATCCAACAATCGGTTGATGAGCTTCAGCAAATCGGAATTCGCCAGCTCTGTGCGATCGATGAGCCGCGCGTCCGGCATCTCAATCGTCTCAACGTTGAAATCGATACCCGTGAAGACCACCACATGGTTGAAGGGCATCCGTGTTTCGGGAGCTTCTTTGCCGAAGGACCGCTTGAGGTAATCGCGGATCTCGTAGGAGTTATCCCGGGCCTGGAAGAACGGCGGGTGAAAGGACTGCCATTTGCCGTTCTTCTTGCGCTCCCAGCGACCTTGCAGGCAGCGGATCTCCCCACCCTTGGCTTCGAGCACCAGTCGACCGCGCGGGTGCAGGATGACGAAATCCGCCTCCGAATCGCGACCGGCCGGATTGTAAGGCACCTCTAGGCAAGGCAGCACGATGAACTCATTGGGGAGCTCCGTCCGGAAGCGCGCCAATAATGCCGCTTCCTCCTCGTGATGCTGGGCAGCGGGAATGACGTCGGGGATGCAGCGGGCCATGGCCCGATTAATGGCCGCCGAAGCCGACTCAGGCAAGGCTTAGGGGCAACACACCAGCCTTATCTCAAGCGAGCAGCCAGACCCGACGCGCGTTGGACTGGCTTCAGGGCATTAATGGCATCCTTACTACCGTAGACATCGTAGGACGACTTGGCACGGGTGATAGCCGTGTACAGGAGTTCGCGAGAAAGGAAGGCCTCTTGCTCGGACTTCCCGATAACGATGATGACCCGATCGTATTCGCCCCCCTGGGCCTTATGGATTGTGGAAGCGTAGGCTAATTCATAGTCTGGCAGCTCGGAGAGGGCCAAGGAACGGAACTCGTCTTCGCCGGCACTGAAATAACCCCGGCCATCTACGACGACCCCGATTTCGCCGTTCACGACGCCTTGAGCAGGGTCGTTGCGGGTGACCATGATGATTGCACCGTCATCGTCGGAAGAAGTCAGCCCAAGCTTCTTCATGATCTTCTCGGACAAGGCAACCGATCCCTGCGGTCCAGATCGATGCGAGCAAAGCACCTTGAGGCGCTTGGTCAGGGCCAGAGCCGCAACCTCCCACCCTGCCGTTCGGGCAACGGAGACCTCACGTATCTTCCGGAAAGGACTTTCTTCCTTGGTCGCTTCGGCGATCACCGTAGCCAATTCCAACTCATGTCGGTGCCCATGGGACTCAAGTAACCCGAAATTGCCCAGGTTTACCGCCTCCGCCACGTCGACGATCTCAGGATTACTGCGTTCGGAGCCATGTAATCGTGCCACGGTGGCGTCGAAGTAACGTACGTGCGGATTACTGACATCAAGCAGCACCGAACCGATGTCCACCGACGGAAGCTGATTTGGGTCACCGATGATCAGCAGCGTCGCCTTGGATCGGTCGATTCCTTCCAAGAGCTTACGGAAAAGGTTCAGGTCTACCATCGAGGCTTCGTCGACCACCACCAACTCGGCCTTCTTGAGGGCATCCCTTTCGCCTAACATACGATGAATGGTCGTGGCGCCAGGGACACGGGCTAGAGCATCGGAAAACCCCTTGTCTAGCTCCTTGGAGTTTTCGACCGTCTTCTCGACGACTTCGGACATCACGCGCGCGGCCCGGTTCGTCGGGGCCATCAGCTGGATACGACCCGGCTCGATCTTGCCGGCACCGAGAGCCAGCCAAAGGAACGCCTTGAGAGCGTAAGTCTTGCCCGTACCAGGACCACCGGTGAGCACGACAAAACGGCTATTAGCGAGTTTCGCCAAAGCGGGTAATTTCCCTCTGCTCTTCCCCTGGTCCAACTTGAGGGACGAAAGGTAAGGAGACTTTAAATCGTACGTCCAAGGCTCAACCCTGGGCTGACAAACCTCGAGCAACATCTCTTTCAGCTCCTCCTCCGCCTCGTCCATGGCCCGGAGATAGACCAACAGTTTTGGTTCATCTCCCTCAATGTCCGGAGTGATGACAAGCGGACTATCCGAACTGGCGGAAGACTTGACTGCGCCAGCCACGGCCTTCCGGAAGCCTTCACCCAATAGTGCCTTCAGGGTGTCATTGGATAGTCTTGCGCAGGTAGCACCTCGCAGCACCGAACGATAAGCTTCAGTCAGCAGCTCAACCGACACGGTTGACCCCGCGGGCAAAGCCTGGATGAGGCGGGCGGCGAGGACTTGAGCGACGTCTTGCTCTGCGACCTTAGACCTGGAGATAGAATTGGTCATGATTAGGCGCTAAGGGTAGTCTGGATTTCCTGGATCAGAGCATAGGGGGGCAAATCGTAATGCACCCCGAGCGAGGGACGTGCCGATAGGTCCGCGCCGAATCCACGAAGGAAGAGATAATAAACCCCGCCGAAAGAGGCTTTGCCCGGAACAGGCTCATAGGACCACATGTCTCCCATCACCTGACGCAGGTGCAGGTCAAGCGCGGCGACGTAGAGCACATACTGCAAATGGTACAGATTGGCGGCGATTCCTAGGCGCACTCCGGCTTCATCATAGTCGGAGGCATCGTCGCCAAGATGATTAGTCTTCCAGTCCAGCACGAAGAAGCGATCGGAGACGCCATCTACGCCGGCGACGGGTTTGCCATGCGAGAACGCTAAATCAAGCGTGCCGATTAGCAGACCCTCGAACATATCGGTACGGAGTTTGACGTGTTGAAGCGAAGGATGGGTGAAATGCCTCTTGAACGAAGCCGTTATCTTATCGCGCTTCGCCTCATCCGTGAGCGCGGCCTTGAGCGCATACCGGACCTCAAAGAGCATCTGCCCGGCCTTGACCTCGCCCAATGTGAAAGGCTTGTGCGCCTTGCCGTCACCGCTGAGCGGAGTCTTCAGCCATTGTGAAATCGAAGCCGTCAGTTGATCAGCGGCGGCCTTGAATGCCTCGGGAGCCTTCGTCTTAGAAATGAGCCCCGAGCGCTCAAAGCGACCTTCGATATAGGTCGACAGGTCAGCCACACGGCCTTTTTCACCCAGAGAGTAATCCAGATGCTCCAGGAGTTCGTGGACGAAAGTGCCGAAATACTTACCTTTGAGCGTCCCGGGTAGCATCAGCGGGATTGGCAAGGACTCGACGGGCTTAGGGCTGGAAGGACTCTTGCCTGTCTCACCCGATTCGGGCGTGGAATCGATGTCCGTCTTCACGTCGTCTTCGTCGTTCTGACTGTCATTATCTTCGACGCCTCCATGGAGATTTTTCGTTAGGCCGGAGAAACTCGTGCTACCCTTCGGCCCGTAAAGTCTGGTGCGCTCATCCCCCGCCTTCTTGTCATCAGCGTCTGCCTTTGCCGACTGACGCCGCGAAGTGAATTCCAGCGAAGTGATAGCCGGGTAATCGTCGCCTTCAGGCTGAAGAACAACAGGAAGCTCACCGTCGACCGAATCTTCGGTCATCACATGCTTGCTGACCTTCAAATTCTCAGCGACATGGCCTTCGACCACGGGTTCCGAAATCGCATAAGGCAACCATGTGTAGGGATTGATTCCGACTGAGTGTAGAACCTGGTAGAAACCGTAGTACCTGGGAGGTGCCTTGCTCGCAATTTCCGGTGGAGACATCACGACCAGACGCTTTTTCGCGCGGGTAATCGCGACATAAAGTAAGCGTGCTGATTCTTGCCGCTCCTGGCTGAAGAATCTATCCTCGTGTAGAGCTGTGCCGTCGAAAAGCTCAGGGGGGCCTTTATCATCCCCCTTAAGCACTGTTCCCGGCTTTGGCGGGGACTTTAAGGCCGACTTGTTCATCAACATCACGACGTCATATTCAAGCCCTTTGGACTTATGGATCGTCTGCACGATGACCCTCGACTGGGCAGACTCGGGACGCAGGGCCTCATCGGACGACGCATCGCTATCTATATCCGTTACCGACCCTTCCTCCCCGCCAACGCGCAATGAAAGATAATTAAGCAACTGTTCGGGATCCAACTTATGCTCGGCCTGACGTAATGCCAGCAGTTCGCCGACGTGAGTAAGATCGACCAGCAACCGAGACTTGAAGCGTGCCTGGGCAAGGGAATCCTGCACCGAAACCAACACAGGAGCGCTACCGTGACTAGACTCAGCATCCGCCTGGGCTTTCGGCTTCTTTCGCTTAGAAACGGTGGGAGCGCTTCGGGTCAGTTTCTCCCAGCATGCGGGGAAACCACGCTTGTTCCAAGCATGCCGGCAGTCAGCAAGCCAAGCCGCCAATGCTGCGTGGATTTCCTGACAATCTTGGCTCTCGGCAGCATCACGCGCACCAAGCACGTCATCGGGCAAGGCACCGAACAAAGCCGGTCGAGCCAACAGCAATGAGCGCCGCACCGAGGTCTCCTCGGGGCGGAGAACCGCGAACAGAAGCTGTTGGACCAGGAAAGCTGCTCGCGTTGTATAGACGGATTGGGTGGATTCCAGTGACACCGAAACCTTGCGGGCGACCAAGGCCCGGTGAAGTTCATCGGCGTCGGCATTAGACCTGACCAGGAGGCCAATATTCTCGGAAGGCTCCATCGCTTTCAATTCGACGCAAACTTGATCGGCGATGGCATCGACTTCGTCTGAATACACTACCTTGATCGGGGCCTTGAACGCATCGGAAGCAGGCTTCTTATGAGGTACGGCATCCGTATAGTTGATCTGTGAGCCCAGACCAAAAAAGGTTGCGGACCGCTCTCGTCCGAAAATCGCGTTAAAGGCCGCGACCATCTCGGACGTGGAACGGTAATTCTTCGGTAGACTGTACTTGTTCGCTTCGCCGGCTACATCACAGGCACGCCGGTAAGTCCGCACATCAGCGCCACGGAATCCGTAGATAGCCTGCTTAGGATCGCCGACCAAGACCAACAACTTAGGAATAGTCGTTCCTACGAATAGATGTCGGAAGATTTCCCACTGATTCTCGTCAGTGTCTTGCGACTCATCGATGAAGCAGACGTCGTACTGCCCACGGATGAGCTCGCTAAGCTTGTCCGCGGGTTTCCCTTCGCCCATGAGCTTCGCCTTCAAGCGCAAAATGATGCCGTCAAAAGTAAGCACGGGATTATCCCTAGTGCGATCTTGCACAAACACAGCCAGATCTGGGAAATCCTTAACACTAACCACACACCTGGGGTCCCCCATGATGACCTGGACCGCCCGGGTCGTTGCTTGCAACGTGGCAGCAGGTGCCCGACCTCCGGCATAATTGCACCGTAGGTAATCTCCGGCGATTACGGCGGCGACATCCTTGGTGTCGACCGGGGTTCCCTCCATCGGCTCATACCCAGCATTGACAGCATGGTCGGCCACGGCGCGCTGACAGAATCCGTGGATAGTCGTGACCTGCATCGAGCCGATGCGGGTCATGGCCCTGCGCAACTTGACCAGGTTATCAGCGTATCTCTGCCGCTCCTCGGGACCTTTAGCAGCCGGATCGCCGATGATGTGCATCAACTGGCCGGACTCACCTTCGTACTTACCGCGGATCTTAGCATCCGCAAACTCTCCTGCCCTATCTTGATAACGTTTGATGACTCCTGAGCAGACGCTCTCCAGCCTTTCGCGCATACGCTGGCGGAGCTCCAAGGCGGCCGCCTCGGTGAAGGTGACCATCAGGATTCGGCGGATATCTAAATCACGCTCAACGATAAGGCGGAGGACCAGGAAGACTAAACTGTAGGTCTTCCCCGAGCCCGCGCCTGCCTCGATGACCCGGAAACCCGGAGTGACTGGCATATCCCTAACCAACTCGAATTCCTTATTAGTTCGTTTCATTTGTTCAGACGTTTGGCTTCTCAGCGCCATCATCCTTAGGCTTGGTGGCTCTGGGTTTACGTGATTTAACAGGTTCAGGCGGGTCCGATGCCAAGCCAACTGTTTCCGCTTCGGACGACGTATTCTTAGGCACCTTAAGCTTGCGCGGAGGGGTAACGTACCCCGCCACACCTGTGTCGGTATAGCGGATAATTGCGCCTTCATCTACCATGTCATCAATCAGCTTGGTGAAAGCCTTGAATTGGAAGACTTCGGGAGTAAGCAGCTTTGCAGCGACACCCTTAACGCTGGCGTGCTTGCCAGTAAGGTCGCTCTGTTCAAGTTCAGCGGGCTTACAGGGCTCGCCCGCCTTGTTGGGGCGACGAGACTTAAAGGCCGCCGCAGCCAACTTCATGAAAGATGGGTTATTTCGATCTAAGGCCTGAATCATCAGGGCATCAAAACCCGCCGCCAATTTCTCATGCCCACTCTCGGGCAGGAAAATCTGCAACGCTTTTGATTTTGTCTTCAGCGTTTCAGCCGAGTCATCGTCATCGAACTCAGGAAAGCCCACGACGGTGACTTCATTCAAATCGGGGTAAGAGCTACGAAGGTATGCCCACATGGCCAACGCCCTGAAAAGCGGCTCCTCCTTGTCGTCGATTGCCTGATAGCATTGCACGATTAGCTTGGTCGGCGAGGCCTTAGGATAAAGGTACGGCTTGAAGTTGGGCTTAGCGACACCAGGGACTTCGAAAAGATCCTGTTCATCATCAGTTCCTGCGACCTTGAGCATACGCTCCTTGATGCCGGTAAGTCCGTCACCCTGCTGCGCCATGATCTGTTCGAAGAAATTCTCCCCGACTTTTCCGGGCGGAAACCGGCCGCTCAGCTTCGCCACCGACCAAGTAACCTTGGAGAGATCCTGCCCATTATCTTGCTTGGCCTTATCAACCCAATCGAGCGCGGCATAGCGGACCGTGGCGCCTGTCTCGAGAGGTTCATCGGAATCGACTGAATCGTTCTTCCGCGGAACCTTGACCGACAATTGTTTCAAGGCGAAGGCCGAAGGATCTTTCCAGAAAGCGATGAAATCATCGATGGACATATCCATCGTGAACTTCCTCGAAGGATTGAGTACGGCTACCGGGGTCTCCTTGCCTAGGATAGCAGGCAACTTGGCCGCCATGCGATCATACGTCGGAGCTCCGGCCTGCTCTTTATCGTGCTCGGGCGCGACGGGCGGCTGGAAACTGGTAAGTCCATGGACCTTGAGCCTGAAACCAGGGGCGAGCTGCTGACAGGCGGCACGGAGGAGTTCCACGGGCAAAGCCGCGGCGGCACGCTTACCGGACGCACCCACATAGCCGTCAAACGTCACGATGACACGTCGCTGGGCTGCCAACAGGGCGAGCAGGAAAGCGTGCATGGAGGTCGCTTCCTTGGCGAGGATCGACGCCTTGGTCCGCGTATCGGCGTCGGCGACCTCTGGCCCCGGGCTGCGCTGGGCCTGAGGGAAAGCACCGTCATTCATACCAAGTAGAACCACCACCTTGGCAGGATGGATGGAAGCGGCCCGCAGTCCGCTGACCGTCACGTCGCCGGTCATGAACTGTCCGGAGCCGGCCGCGAACTCACATTGACCTAGGAGGATTTCCGCGAACAAGGACTTCGACACAGGACTTTCGACCTCATCGACCGCCATCAATTCGGCCTGCTTCTTCAGCTGCGACAGGGCCATCCGGAATTCCCCATACTGCTTGGAGTAATCCTTGTCGCGCGGGAGCAGGGCATCGCCTAGTTCACCGAACTTCTTGACCCACTCGCTGAGCGCATGGCCATCCGGATTGCCGAGAGCGAATTCCAACCAGGCCTGGACTTGGCCAAGTGTCACGGAAAGGTCGTAAGCAAAGCGAAGTCCTTCCTGCCCCGCCACGCCATCGAGCGGCAAGGCGTCGGACACCACCCTCACCTTCCCTCCGAACGCCGTGCCCAGGGCAAGGCGCTTCAGGAAATCATTGAAGGTGCCGACCTCATCCGTGCTGTCCTTAGCGGTGACATCTTCCAGCAAGCCGAGGTGCTGGCGTCGGTGCTGGGCATTCAGCCCCCAATAAAACGGGGCTTCTTCGATCCATCGGCGGGCCTGATCGAGTTCCGATGAACCCCAGCGCAACTTCGTCTGCATGGCCCTCATAGAGAGCAGCGAATAGATATCATCGGCACTGACGCGGCCCAGCGGAAGCTCGACCAGTAATTTGACCAACGCCCCGAAGGGGGAGTTCTTGGCTCCGAAAAGCCCAGCGGTCCTCACCCTAAAACCAGGAGAGCGCGCGCCCAGAATGCCCTCGATCAGGGGCGCATAGACCTCAGGATTCGGGGAAAGAATCAGGATATCACCCTGCTTGACGTCGGCATCCGTGGCGAAGACCCGCAGCAACTCGTCGCGCATGACCTCGACCTCGCGACGTATACCGTGACAACGGTGAATAGAAATAGAATCAACCTCCGCCACCTGCTCAGGCGAAGACCAGGCATCGAAGGTATTCACCGAGTGCTTAAGGTGATCAAGCAAGGTCATCGGCTCGAACGAATCGGACTTATCCGTCACATACCCCATCGAACCAAGGTCCAACAACTTACGCTGCTGGGCGGCAAAGAATCGTCCGCAGCTCAGCAGCAGCGGGAAACCAGGACTATCGGAATGAAAGGCATAATCGTCGTCACCGATTTTGGCGTGCTTCTTCCCGTTTTGGATGTCCTCGTGGAAACTGAACGTCGGCTGAAGATGGTAAATCCGGACGTCTACCTTCGAGGAGAGCACCTCCAGGATGGTCAACAGGGTCCGGGGAATATCACCGGTGGAGAACAAGCTGATCCGACCAGGCAAAGCCTTGGCGACCTTGGCCACCGCCCCATTCATGTCCTTCTCAAGTTGTGACAAGACATGGACTTCATGCAGGGGCGCATGATTGCTGAACTCCTTCTTCAGTTCCTCGCTAATCGCCCACCAAAGATACTTCCAACGGTCGGAATTAGCGGACTTTGACTTTTTGCTTTCTGCGTCGTGAATCCAATCCGCATCATTACGCAAGAGGTCGCCGAAGTGCTGGGCCAACCGGAAACTCAGGCCCCAACGGATCGCCTCTCCGTTAGACTTATCGCCCTTACCAGAAAATGCCGCCCAGGATGCCGCCAGAGGCGATTCCCCATCGAGCAAACGAAAGATACGGGCGGGGAGGCCTTCGAGGGGGTCTTGCTTGGGGGTCGGGCAGGAAGCCGGGCGGAGGAGTGAAGCGACCCAGGGGCCGAAGCGCCGGGTGTTCATCAGCTCGGCGTTCATCTGGATGCCCATGCCGCCTTCGACGACGAGCCCGTGGGTGAGCCAATTGCTGAGCGCCTTGCCGTCGACGATGATGATGTCCTTCAGGAAAGGGTTGCGGGCATTGCCTTGCCCTTCACGGGAACCGCCTGGGGCGAGGTCACGCGCCAGCTGGTCGGCCAGGGACTGGTGGTCGAGCGCCAGGAATGTCTTGAGGCCGGGCATGGTCAGGGGTGAGCCGAGTTATGCCCCTCCCCCGCCCCTTGGCAACCCGTAGCCAACGGGAATCGATAATACTTCGGCGAAAAGCTTAGCGGGCCTTCAGATGCCCATCATCACCTTGAAGTCACGCTCTTCGTTCGAGGGCTTCTGCTTGCCTCGAATTACACCGTCAATGGACCACTCCGGTACGGAGGCATTCTGTACATTAAGAAGCTCCGGGTTCTTGCTGAGCGCATACTGGATCAGCTCCGTCTCAATCTCACCACAGATTTTATTAGGGACCTTGTTCTTGGTGCCATCAGGCACGACGAAGAACATCACCGGAGAGCCATGGATTCCAGCGGCGAAGACCAAAGCAAACTTCGCGCGCTTATCCTGCGTCATGCACTCCTGGCGCATCGTCTTAGTGGCCTTGCCGACATACCAAGGCGTAAAGCCCTTACCAGAGCGCATGGCGAACACGTAACAGCCCTGTTTCTTCGACAGCCCGTTCTTATCGAGCCGATTGAGGAACTCCTTCTTGTTTTCGGTTAGGATACACTTGGCCGCCTTGGCGTCATGGTAGTCGATATCGATGGGTCCGATAAGTTTGAGGTCAGTTGCCATAAAGAACCGATACCCTGCCATTAGGGCTTGTCAGCACTAATTGAGTGGCAACCAAACACTGTCCTATAAGAACTACCGCAGGTACACGCTAACTACTTAGGCGCAATAGTCTGAAGATAACGACATACTAGCGAACAAGTTCGGCGGGGAGTTTAGCCTTCAGTTCATTCAAAGTCATCTTAGTTACGTCGTAGTTCACCGAGAGCTGAGAAATCCATCGGTGCATATGGATCAGACCGCCCGGCACGTTCTTCTTCCAGCCTGCCTTGAGATTGCGACCGTTCCAGAAGAGTGAGTTGGCCAGCTTGATGGAAAGGGTGAACTCGATACCGCCACCGACACGGGCATAATTCTCTTCGCAGTAGGAGGATAAAACGCCTGGCTCCGAGTCCAACAGAGGAACCGCCTCATCACGGCCAAGGACCTCAAGAATCTTAACTGCGAAGCCAACGCGATGGCGGTAGAACTTTCGCCCAAAACCGGATGCGTTAGGCTTCCAGATGTACGCCGGGAAATCGGCTTCCTTGGAGAAGTGGATACGTTCTCCATCTTTACCGCGGGGAGCAAGAGTCTCGAAGAATGCAGCCGAAAGCCAGGTCCAGACACCATGCGCGTAGTCGGGTGTAGCGATTTTGTAAGGCTCAAGCTTGGACTGGAGATACAGCGCCATCAGCAATCGATTCGAGAACTTTTTGTCGGTATCGATGTTCACCTCTGGAGACATGAGCTTAGAGCAATCATCCGAATAGATGATATGGCGTGGGACATGACCCGCGGCTCCATTGGCGAGCCATTCCTGGAACTGAGCAACCCCCTCGGGGGTCATCTGACGTACGGGGATAATCATGATTACAGAGGAATAGAAGGTTCAGGGGGATAATGGAAACGTGCTGAAGCGTCGATTTTTTCGGCGAACTTCGTAACGACCTGATCGGCCCACGAAGCCACCTCGAAATAATCACGAGATTCGGGTGGAGGGGGGTCGGACCTTTCGAGTTTTTGACAAAACTTGAGGATCGATTCAGCGCTATCGGCGAGCACGCCAGTCCCTTCATCGTACTTGGACATGAGCATGATAAGTAGCACCTGACGAAGGACCTGCGGCATTATCACAGTACCGAGCTGCGAGGCGTCCGTGAATTTACGCTCAACATCGGGAATCGAGGCATTCAACTGAAGCACCGGAACGCTCTCAGTGGGATTCCACCTTACGCGCCAGATTTCCTTCCCGATCGCATGAGAGAGACTTAGCTTAACAAATGAGCGCCGGCCCGGCCCCTGAGACACATCAGGAACGAGATCTTCCGCGGAGGCCTCGATCTTCTTGGTCTTTAAATCGACGATGCGAAGATCAACCTGAGGCTTCACACCCTCGGGCGTGAAATCCTTTAGCACGACCGTGAAACCGTTGCCCCTGATGACTTCAGCAAGAGTGCCCACCTTATAATCGAAACGAAGGACATCGCTTACTGCAAGCGCGACCTCGAAGTTAGGACTGAGATCATTCAGCAAGTCTTTTGACTTCGAATCTATGTTCGCCCGGATGACCAAGGGGCTCTGAGACTCATCGAAGTTAGCGATGAAACAACCATCGAGCTTCCGGTTTCCGGTGAAATTAAATGTTCGTTTCATCGTTATTTGGTGAAGTTGGCGCGGACGTCTAGATTACGGTTAATATCGAAGGGACCGACCTTGAGCTCGAAGTCTTCGGCACTCGGCGTGAGCGTGACGCTGTTGCCTGCCGCATCATAGGTGAACGCAGCATTCTTGGCACGCACCTTGATTTCTCCGGCACCCACACCCAGGATAAAGTCGCTGCGGGAATAGCCCCGTCCACGGCCCACCTTCTCATACCTAATTTTAACAGTGAACGGAATACCGATGACCGAAGGCGAACCGGGTTCGGATGAATTGCGCACGAAAACGTCGCCTTTGTTATCAGAAGTAATCTTGAAGGGTGCGGACTTCTTCGGAAGCTCCGGCATGCCTAAGGGAAAGAAGGAGGCCAGCGCAGACACATCCTCCTTTTCTTCGCCGACGCAGAGGATTTCGTGCAACTTAAGCAGAGCAGTTCGGCAGAGCCTGATTGCTGAATTCGAATCGTGGTATGCATCGGCCGCCCGGGGGGAACTGATAACCCACTGGGAATGCGCAGGACCCTCGGAAAGTCTGAGGAGCTCACCAAGATGGTTCTTCTCTTGAACGAGCTCGAGGGCTAGCGATGCGCGTTGCCCTTTGTAGGTCGCGTTGCTATAAACCGAGATACCGCCTCGGACATAGAGATCGGCTCCTTCGACGCCATCAGGTGCCTTGCGGATGAACAGTTTGAGAGGAAAGAAGGCTGCTTCGCCGGCCTTCGGACGGACGTAGACCTGCAGTTTGAAGCACAGCAGATTGTTATCCGAATAGCGCTTTCGCAAATCCTGGAGCTCTGCTTCGGTGAATCGAGCTGCGGTGATCTCCTGGTTCGTATCCTTGCCGCTGATAGTGAGGAAAGACGCGTCAGGCTTCGCGATAGCCTCCTGGACGAACTTAACCTGATGGGTGAAATCCGAACTTACCTTCGAAGCATTCTCGATAAGGCCCTTCTTATCGATCACGACGGGCACTCCGCCAGACTCCTTTACATATTCCACCACGAGATCCTCCGAAAGGATTGGGAGGTAATAATGCTTCATGACCGCCGTAAAGACCTGCTCCCACACGACCTTGTCGGACGGATAAGGAATAGCAATCGAAGTACCGGGCTCCTTATCGCGGCTGAGCCCGGCAAGCTTGCTCAGCTCATAGCAATCCTTCTCACGTAACGGAAGGACGGCCTTTCCGGGCGCGGCCTGCTGTCCGTATAGGACGAAAGGCTCATATTCTAAACCACCAACGGTTCGCTGGGGTAGCATGGACTGACCCATCATCAAGGGGATACCAGAGTCCGGACCTTCATGCCTGATAGTGACACCAAAGAACGCACAGGCAGAGGACGACATCGGCACAACCACCTTACCGATACCGAAAGCTCCACCGCGGCCGGAGCCTTTCTCGGTCTTTCCTACGTGACGCCAGAAGTTAGAAAAACCGCTCGCTGTATCCCGATTGCTGGCCGTATCACCCATGAGACCCTTAGTTCCAAAATCCTCGATTACCAGGAACTGGGGCTTAGCTGCCTCGCACACCTTGAACAACGCCGGCTTAGCGGCCTTAAGATGAGGGTTAAGCGCAGAAAGATAACGATCAAAGATTGCGCGCTTGGCATCAGGTACCTCGTTAAGGGCGAAACGAACCCGGACCTGGGTCCCCTCGTCGACCTGGGCGTCGAGGGAGTTCTGGAGGGTCTCGCGGACAAGGCTTTCAGCCAGGTTCGCGCTATCCTGGACGAAGAAGTTATCGTGAATAGGGTCCATACCGACCCCTTCTTCGCGCAGCTGTAGGAAGTGCCACATAGAGATAAAGCAGCCCGCAAGATGCCCGGCCGAAGCCCGGCCGCAAGGCCTTTACTGTACAAATCTTATTAGAGGTTTGTACTCCGCTTCTCCCGATGCTTTAAAGCCCCTACCTATGGCCCCCAGTTGGAACTTCATCCCCATCCATAAAGGCGGCGTCCAACAGGCGAACGCCGCGGACAACTTCTTTCGAGAAGACTCCGCCAACATGGTTGAGAACCTTGTTCGTGAGAACATCCAGAATGCCCTAGACGCGCAGTCAGGGAAAAGGCCCGTATTGGTCAGGTTTTCACTTACCACCCTCCATAAAGAGCGGGTCGAGTTCCTTCGGGACCTCCTCGCACAGGGAAAAGGCTCCGTCCTAAGCCATTACCGGCAAGCCTGCGAAGAGTCAGACATGGATCCTGAAAATCCGGACTTTAAGGCTGCTACTTTCCTGCTCATCGAGGACTTCCATACCGATGGTCTAGATGGGGACATCATTAGCTCAAATCCAGTAGATGGTGGATTCGGGACCTTCTGGCGCAACGTGGGCAGCACAAACAAAGGCAAAGGCACCAACAGAGGCGGAGCGTTCGGCATCGGTAAGATTGTCAACCCCATGGCCTCGCGGATCCAAACCTTCTTCGGCCTCACAATCCGGAACACCAGCAAGACCAAGGACAAAGAGGCTGGCCCATATCTCATGGGACAGACCATGCTAAGTTTACATACATATAGCAAAGTGCGTTACCAGGCATACGCACTCTGGGGAGATGTAAAGAGAAAGATCGAACACCCCATCGAGAGCGGACCGAGGATGAAGGAGTTCATTAAGGCCACAGGTATAACGCGTACTGACGAACCAGGGCTCTCCATCGTGGTCCCCTTCCCCATTAGTGAATTCAACCCTAAATCGCTCTCTGACGCCGCAATCATACACTACTTCTACCCGATCATCGAAGGTCGCCTGGTCATTGAGATTGCTAACGGCAAGGGCGAACTCGACAGGATCGACAACAGCAATATCGCAGACCTGGCGGAACGTATCATCCCGGAAATTACCGAGTTAATCACCTTTACCAAGAAGGCCCAGAAGGCCGCCGCAAAGCCCAGTGATATCAAGGCAACAACCTATAAGATGGGTAACTACGGGGAAAGTCTCGGCGCCCAGAAGTTCGACGCAATTGAACTCAAAGCACAGAAAGATCGCTTTCTCGCCGGCGAAATGGTCACCGTCGATATCCCGATTGAAACACAATTCAAAATAGACAAGAAAGTGAGTTGCTCTTCCGTCAAACTCTTCCTCCAGAAGACTGACGGGAAAGGAATGGATTACTACATCCGGCAAGGAATCTCGGTATACGAGAACAGCCGATTCATGCCCAGCACACCATGTATCGCCCTACTGCTGGCGGACGAAGGCGAGATAGCCGAACTGCTCCGCAAGGCCGAAGGCCCAGCACACTCGACGTGGATGCAGAAAAAATGCCGTGCGGTGAAAATTTACGAGAACGCCCAGGATCCGATTGGCTACGTGAAGTCACTCCTGAGTGCGATGCAGGGATTACTCGGTAGCGGCATAGAGCTCGACGACGAGTCAATCCTGGCAGACGACTTCCCAGACGACATCGGCGACGAAGATGACGAAGATGACGATGATGATGTCGACTTCGACTTCGAGGGCAACCCAGCCATGCTCGACCTCAGCCGAGACAGCAAAGGAAACCTGACAATCAAGGCGACTGAGTTCGCAGACGAACACGCCGGCAAGGAATGCACGCTCGAGCTCTACTTTGTCTCGACGACCCGTGGCGCAAAATGGCGGCCTTTTGACTTCAACCTACGGAACATGGTAGTCGAAAAGAAAGATACTTCGATTCTTTCCCGCGATAAAAACGTCATGAAATTCGTCCTGAACCCTAAGATGGAAATCACCGTCTACGGCTTCGATAGAAATAAAGACCTGAAGGCCAACGTGAAACTCCCCAAAGTCCGTAAGGCCAAACCCTAACCAAATATGATCCGAACCCTCATCGCTACGGGACGTAAGGACGTCTCCAAGCACTTCACCATCTCACCGTTCTTCGATGGTGGAACCCTCAAGATTAAAGTGATCTACAAAACGGGAATTACCTCAGAGAAAAGGTACGAGAAGCACTATGCAGACTGCGAGGTATTCATCCGATGTGCCGACCGATACAAGGCCCAGACAATTAAGGCAGGGAAACTCCAAAAGCTTCACGGAAAAACCAGCGAATACGTCTTCGACGATTTCTCCTTAGAGCACGATCCGAAAATCCAGGTACGCATCGTTAATCCAGAGACAAAACAGATTCATGCAGACACCAGGGCTCACGACCTTCCGGGCTCTGGCAAAGACAAGGGTAAGCGGTCGCTAATCATTGTAAGAGAAAGCGAAGTGCCTAAGAACGAGCTTTTCAAGGTAGAGTGGCCTGAAGACTCGAATCGTCCCATCCTGTACCTCAACAACAGGGAACACGGTAGCATCAAGTCTACGTTGCTTCGCGATGCAACCTTCTGGCCGCTCATCAAGCCGGCTGTCCTACGCTCCGTCCTTAACATCATCTTTAATGAAGGGCTTCACCTCGGTGATTCTGACAAACGACATGCGAATGCCATGAAGTGGCTGCTGCTGTGCAAGGTGAAGCGATGGAACCTAGAGACTCCGCCCACCGGAGGCACCGACACTTCAACACTCTCCACCAATTGGATCAACGAATCCGCTAATAACTACGCCAGCTGGCTCAAGCTTCCTGGCAAATGGACCCCAGATAAACAATAATGCCCCTCCACAGCTTCACCAGCAGCGGCCAGAACGCCTTCATCGAAGCGCTGGCTCGACTCCGAGAAATCGAACACCTGAGCGCCTATGACATTGCAGGCGTAAAGGCCCTGGCAGACTCCCCCTCTTTCACCGAAATGGTAGACAAGAAGGTACACCTACCTGAAGGCCCATTCCCCACACGGTACGAACTGTGTTCCAAGCTTCACGACGCGCTCGAAGACAGCATCGCCATGGAGAGACTCAAGCCCGGCGACAGAATCTGGAGCTGGCTGTCTGCCTATTACTTTGAAGAGCTAACCTCTTTCACGACCAAAGGAGGCAAGACCAAGATTAGTATCTCCAAAGAGCAAGAATTCCCGGCCTACATCTGGAATACTAACTTCAAGAAAGCCTACCGCCATCGTATCGGCCACGGTGTCTTCATGATTCGACACTTGGGCAAGGAACTCAGCAAGCCCATGCTTCTGTCCGCCGCAGGGTCCATGTCGGACTACTGCGAGCAGACCTTCGCACGAGTGGGATCATATCGCGAAAAAACAGTCATCGAAGCCGCGCATTCCATCTACTACGACGGTAAACGAGTGATTCCAGGAAGCTCAGGCGATCGACGCTGGGCACTTCAGCACCTTCACCGAGACGTATCCCAGTATCTGGTCAATTATGAGCTCCACGAGATGAAGAAGGAGGAGCTCCTTGAATTCCTTCCTTCAGCATTCAAAAACAAAAGTTTCTTAAAATGGGACACTCAGGCCAAACTCATTGCTGCGTTCATCGCAACACACGACGACTGCTGGGCGTCCCTCATTTCCGACGACTCCGCAGAAGACCCAGTTTCAACGACAGCCGAACAGCTGGGATGCACTACGAGGGATCTTCAGGCGCTGATTAAGGAAGCATCCGGCAAGATTAATGCGCCACGCCGAAATCAGGAGATCAAATCACACTGGGCAAACCGATTCGAAGCCTATATTCGAAAAAGACAGGTGTCGGCCGAAGAAATTGCCGAGTGCATGAAAAAGCTCCTTGTTGCAACTGATCCGGAAGACATCGGCGACGAGTTTCTCGACGAGCTCCTGGAACTAATAGAGGTTTAATCTTCGGAATTTGGGAGATGGCCCATCGCAATCAGCATCTTCTTTGCCCATGCCTTAACAGCAGGGACAGCGACTGAATTGCCTAGCTGCTTCATCCCTTGCGCAGGCCTCACACCTTCCGGCAAAGGCCGGTAAGGGAAGCCCTGCAGCTTGAGACCGTGCCCCCACTCGATTCGCATCGGTATAACATTATCACCCACCTCTTTGATAACATAATAACTATCCCAATTCTGCCTGGCAACGATTGGCGACTGCTTGCCTCCACATCTGAGGGTGAAACCGATCTTTCGAGGCTTCGCTCCCTCGCTATCCATGAATACATCGAAAACATTGAGCTTACTTGCCAATGAGGTATCAGACGGACGTCGCCTTGCCGGCATCTCAAACTTGTCGGCATCAGCCTTGGACTTGAAACCTATGATAAAAATACGAGGACGATGCTGAGGTAGCGCGTGTTCACTGGCACGAACTAGAAAAACCCCAGGGGCAACACATCTTGGATCATCCTTGTCAAACTTAGGGTGGTAATATCCAAGCCCAACCTTCGGATTTGAACTAAATAGAATGTTAAGGATACGGCCTAAAGTTGATCCTATACCGTCAAGCTTCAGTCCGTTGAGAGTAATCGCCTCACCATGCTTATATCCGTGGCGAACCAACCCTCTGACATTCTCAAGAAAAAACGCCTCTGGCGATCGGGCCTTGAGCATCAAGGAAACATCATGAAACAGGGTACCTCGAGTGTCATTGAAACCAAGCCTCTTGCCGGCTTGGCTGAAAGGCTGGCAGGGAAAACCTGCACATAAGACGGAAAAAGCAGGGGTCCGTTCCTTGATATGCTTCAGGGAGTTTTCGACCTGTTCCTCAAGTTCTTCATCCAGCTGCTTATCGTGCGATTCATTCAAATGTGCCGTATTCAATTTCTTATCCCATAAGCACGTCCTGGTAACCTTGGTTATGTCGGAAGGAAACCTCCAAAGGCCTGGGCTCTCGTCATTACATTCTGCAAAAAAATCCCTGAGCGCAGTTACCTTTTTTCTATGAAAAGCCTCATATGTAATGCGCGCATGCTTATCGCGTTCGCAAGCCATGACGCATTCAGCGCCAAGTTCATGAAAAGCCTCATGGAAACCACCGATCCCTGCAAAGAGGTCAATGAAGGTCGGGATTTCCTTATCCATACCGGAATAGAACACATCTAACCGGCCCTGAAAAGGGATTAAATAGACTAAAATTTATCCCCACATCCGTTGCGAGTCGGCTTCAAGCCGGCTGGCCAAACGGCCGAAGGCAAGCTGAACGAACTCCATGAGGTCTTCACTGGCATTATCCGCGGGCACATAGCCCTCAACATGGGGCAACTTAAGATCGGCGAAGACCTTTGAGACATTACGCAGCTTGTACTCGACCGACTGCTTGGAGCGGCCAGCAGCCGGGCCAGCCATCAAAGATCGCACGAGGTGTGCCTTGACGAAAGATCGTTCAGCGCGGTCGTTCATCCACATCCAGATGTACGCATCGACCAATGCCGTCGTCTCTTTAGCCGTCCAATCAGATCCAGGTTCGCTCATGATAACAGGAAATCAGTCTTCCTCGTCAGGATCGCCGACCACAGGATAGCCGATGACAAGTAGGCTCTCGATGGGGAATTGCATCCGGCCAGAGGCATAAATGGCGTCAAAGTATGAACACGCGCCCTCGAAATCCTCATGCTGTGCCTTGCCGTACTTAAGTCTTAGCGCGATTGCGATGTGACGAACGCCCTGCATTGCACACCCAGAAAAGAAGTCTTTCAGGAATTGGTTGTTAGTGAAGCCGCGACCCGACTCGACCTCCAAGATGATTCCTTCAGACTCATGGAAGCCATCCACGTCAAAGGACTTTTCTGACTTCCCCTGTCGTCCATAGAGAACTGGACGCTTAATCTTGTCCCGCCTGCTGGATTCGACCTTGAAGCCGGCCTTAACGAGATCTGCTTCAATGAACTTCAAGACTTCGTTGCTCTCCAGGTTGGACTTGGATTTGCCCTGCTTCAAGTTTACCTCAAAGCGAGACTCATTGGCGGTGAAGGCATCAACGATGGCCTTTAATGCGGGGGTGAGGGACTTAGAACGGGGATATACCTGCCATTGGGTTTCAGCTTCCATTTGGCCAGCTTGAAGCGACCCACCAATCCAAGCTAGCTTTTATATTTAAAATATAAGACTATATTAAATCGTTTGGTTCGGGTCTATAAACCAACCTAAAACAACCTTAACATGAGCAAACACGAGACCCCGATGACGCGCTGGTATTGGCGCACGGTCAACCAGCGCCAAGGCCTACTGATCGAGGAGTTCCCGGCCGTCAAAAGAGATGGCTCCACGGGCAAGAACAAGCGCCACATTGACGGGGTCATCGTGCTCGGCGAAAAGGCTGAACGGCGCGGCCCCCGCAAAGGCGATCGTGAACTGGTCGAAGGTAAACGCGTCATTGTCATTCAATCCAAAGCCCGGCGCCTCGGCATGAGCCTCATCGGCCAAGTTATCGTCTCTCGCGAACTCCTCGATGACCTCGGCGCCGATGTTGTTAAGTCTGTCGGAGTCTGCAAAGAGGACGACAAGATCCTCCG
>Ga0209107_10000591_pt1 | contig 21056 bp, 12 predicted proteins | sample LakErihyJuly2011_2_FD_187460 | JGI IMG/M metagenome (GOLD analysis project Ga0209107, IMG submission 187460) | Freshwater microbial communities from dead zone in Lake Erie, Canada - CCB hypolimnion July 2011 (SPAdes) (version 2) | ecosystem: Environmental > Aquatic > Freshwater > Lentic >...
TGTCGTTTTTAATTTATATTTAAATTTTTAAATAAAAATATAGAATTTACAATATATTAAATTATTTATTAAATTTAGTATAAAACATATTATATATAATTAAACAATCAATTATTTATGTAATTTTACAATATCCAATTGTCGTTTAAAATCTTTATATTAAATAAAAATAATTACATCACCTACTCTTGGTCTATCCATCGGATTTTATTGTAAAATTTTTTGAATCAAATTTTAAGCATAAGGAGGTACATGAGGAGGAAATTCAAATTACCCGAATTTTATTTTTTTAAAAAGCTCTTTTTCATTAATACCTTTATAATATTATAAAAATCGTTACCTTTAAAAGGAAAATGGCCACAAAAAAGAACATATAAAAGAATTCCTATTGTCCAGATATCTGCCATTGGTCCATTATATTCTTTTTTTTATACGATTTCAGGAGCCATATAACTTGGTGTGCCACACCTCTTATATAGATAATATATATTTACCATGTATTCAGATTTTAATCAAAATTATTTATTTGATAGCTAAACCCAAAGTCAATTATTTTAATAATTTTATTTTAATTAATCAAAATATTTTCTAATTTTATATCTCTATGTACAATCAAATTATCATGTAAATATTTAATCCCATTTACCACTTGAATAAATATTTTCCGACATGAATTTTCATTCAACCTCCTCTCCGGTTTTTACTTAATATAATGATATAGTGATATAGTACTAGCGTACTCCATAACAAGGTTTATCTTAATATATAATTATATAATATTTACACTGTCATTTTGCTCGATTACATTGTATAGTTTGATGAGATTTGGGTGCGATATTTTTTAAAGAATATTTATTTCTCTTTTTACATTTTTTAGTTTCATAGGATTTGTCAATTTTTTCTTTAAATATATTTTAATTGCCACTTCTTATTTTGATAATTTATTTATTGCTTATTTCACAATTGCATAACTTCCTACTCCAATTTAAGGTCCTAGATCATAATCTGACATTGTAATTGTATGATTATTTTACAAAATAATATTTTATTTATTTTCCTAAAGACTTTATTATTCTCAGTTTTAGTAGAACTCGGTCATATTTTCTGATTTTATGTTATGATTAATTATATTGTGGTGGATACTCTTATGTTTTTCTTTTAAATTCAATATTTATTATTTTTTAGAAAATGATTATTCCTCTATTTATTGTTTAAAAGAATTGCTTTTAGTTTTTATCTAAATATTTTGTATTATTGTTTTTATATCATTTAACATATTCATTTGATTTGAAGTTTTGGTGTGTAGTTTTATATTATATTGTTAGCTTGCATTTTTATCATCATTTTCATTTAAATATTACGTGGTAGTTTTTTAATCGACAGCACTTGGATTTTACTAATTGCTTGGAGCCGGAGACCCCAGACGGGCGCTTGTATTATATTGTTAGCTTGCATTTTTATCATCATTTTCATTAAAATATTATGTGTTAGGTTTTTAAAAGACAGTACTTGGAATGTTGTTAGAATTTTGTTATTATTGAATTTAGATTTAATCAATAGATCGATTAGATAAAACTTTATTTTGATTTTAGTAATCATTTTCATAATTATTTTTTATATGTTAATTATATTTTTAAGTATCACCTACAAAAGTGTGCTTAATATAGGCTTCTTTTATAGAATTTAAGCTTGGCCTGTTCTAATGAATTAATGGTCTGTGCAAATAATTTTATAAATTTGCGTATTTTTACGAAAGAAGTTCATCTGGTCTTCCAAGATTATTTGTATAAGGTCTTTATGGTTCGCTTTTCTATCTTGAGTCTTATATGTTAAAATTAGATTTATGATTTTAAAATTTGTAATTTTATTCATATACTAATTCATTTTATTATATCATAGATAATGAATTTTTGTGGGTTTGTAAATTCTTATTATAGTTTTCTAAATTATTTTTCGCTTGATTCATATTTCTTATGTTATTTAATTTTTCATTTTAGTCATATGATTAAAAACTATCGTTTTGGATAATTTATTATATGTCATTCGAATTTCGATTATAGTAATTTACGTTTTCTATTATTCTCTTATATTTCGGATGATCTCTTACTTTGAAAAATTTAAATTATAATTTACATTTAACAGAATTATTTGAATACAAAGTACAATCATCCTGTCTCATATTTTTTTACTAACTCATCAATGATTTATTTTAAAATTAACAATTTTATTAATAAATGGTTTAATAAATATATTTAAATAATGTTTATATATAATAATTTTAAAATTATAAAATTATAAAATATAAATATCACTTAAATAAGGGATTGAAACCAAGAAATTCTCTTTGTGAAGGGTCAACTAGTCTAAAATCTTGATCCATCTTCTATAAAACTAATTTATCATCTTCTGTGATATCAAAATCATAAAAATCGAAATTTTATTATAATCTTTCAATATTTTATGTTTTAGGAATAACAGAAACATTCAAAATTTTTACTAAATAATTTAAAATAATTTAAGAAACAGTTTTATTATACTTATTAGATATATCTATTAAAGTAGAATTTTTTAAATAATCCCCGCCTCTCATTAGAGGACAGTAAGCAGTGACCTGAATATCAAATTTGTGGCAAAAATTTGTAAATTCGATTTATTATAATAATATATGTTATTCAACTTAATTTACGACTGGTTTTATTTTGCAATACGTTAATATGTCTATCATCATTTGAACATTGAAATTACTTAGTCCTATAGATTTAGCAAGACCTAATTCAACGCATTGTTCCATCTCTGCCCAGGCTTAATAAGTTGGCTTGTGATTAAATTGGAGATTTTCATCATGTTTTCTAGACGGCCAATGGATTAGATATAAATCAACATATTACATTTAAAGATCATCTAAAGCATCTTATAAAATTTTTACTAATGATACTTATTTATTGGAAAATCCTTTTGTAGTTATGAATAAATCTTCTCTTTTATATTTATTTTTAGAAAAAATTTCTTTAAATGAATTTCCTACTTCTTTCTCATTCTAATATAACCTTGCACCATCAAAATGTTTATAACCTATATCTAATGAAGCCTACAATAAATTTGTTAATTTATCTTGATTATCATTATCCAATTTATATAAACCTAAGCCAATTTATGGCATTAAATAACCACTACTTAATTTTAGCATGGGCTGAATATTTTTAATCATCATAAGAAGACAAATAATAATTTATTTTAATATAAATTTATTATAATTTAAGCGTTCAATAAATAAAAAAAATACTATAATAAAAGAAAAAAAGTTTTTTTCTTTTCTGGACATATTCAAATTATATTAATAAATGTAAAATTATAAAGATCAAATTTACATCTTTGAGTCTAAAAGTAAATAATAAATTCATTAATTAATTCATAGATTTTCAGTTTAATACATCATTAAATTAAATTGATCAAAATATTAGTAAAGATTATGATAATATAATAAAAGGTATAATAAATAAATTAAATAAATATAAATAGATGAAGTCATTTTATTAAATTAAAATAAAGATTTGCCTTTTACTAAATGTTAATTTCGTGAAAAAAGTTTTTCTGAATAGAATAATTTTCCAGAAACTTATTTGTTATTACTTAATATGCATTTTTAATCGGCATATATCGATATAAAATTAATCACAGCTAGCAAAAAAATATTAAAAATTTCGATAAGTGCAGAAATTAAATAATAATAAGAAGAAAATCACATAAATATTCCTTATAAACTAATAATTAATGATAAATGGGGAAATATTCTGATTGATATTCCAAATTTATTTCCATTAATAAATGAAAAAATTAATTTTTAAAATTTAACTATCGGATCTCAATGTATCTTAAAAAAAATTTCTATTATTTCAAGATAATTTTTTTAGAATTATAAAAAAGAAAAAAATGAATTAATTTAAATTATTAATTAAAGAAATATATAAATCTTTACAAAAAAATAAAAATATTAACTTGAATAAGATTCACAGATAAAAATTCTCCCAAAAAGTAGTTAAGAAACTACCAGAAATAATAATGGATAACATGCATAAGTTTTATCATAATCATAAATTTTATCAAAATCATTTGTTTTTCATTAAAAAAAAAATTCTTTGAATAATAATTAATTAAATGAAAAAGAATAATAACAGGAATAAATATATGAATAATAATTTAAATTCAATTTAGAAAATACTGTAAAAAGTCAAAAAAACATAAAATAATTAAAATTTAATATTAATCCTCAACAATGCCCTCAGTAAATTTCTGAAGTAGCAATATAAAATTTATTAAATTTAAATAATCTAACTTCAAAAACCAAATAGTAAACAAAAATATTTATAAATAATTAAAAATAAATAAATGATGATCAATAATTATAATAAATGTATTTTATTAAATATTTAATTTTAAAAGGTAATCACCTAAAAATTTAGAAATTAAATTAAATAATGATAATTAAACTTTTAAATTCACCAATAAAATTCTAAATATCAAAGAAAAATTCCTTAATCAAGATCAAAATAAAATCTTTAAGTTTACCAATAAAATAAATTTAATTAAAAAAAATATTTAAATTCCACAAGATTAATTTGATGAATATTATTAAACGAAAAATTAAATATAAAATGAAAATACATTTTATAATCCTAGATTTAACCAAGCAATAAAATTACGTTCATCAAATTCATAAAAATTAACCTGTAAATAATTCATGAACAATACAGTTGATGCACAAAATAAATAAAGTTAATTATAATTAAATTAAACACAGGTTTAAGAAAATAAAATTATTTTCACACATTAATATTTATAAAATATACGCAAATATTCATCGAGCCATCACATATAGAAACAATTATTTTAATTTCAAGGTATTGAAGAAGACTAAGTAGAAAATCAAAACTAAAATAAGACATCAAGAGATTAAGAATTATATTATAATAACTCTTACCTGTCATAAGAAGAAATAGAAGAAAGAATCGAAATGCAAAGAAGTAAATTTTCTAATGAAAGTTAAATGTAAAAGAGTATAATGAACTCTTTATCATTTGTATAGAAAAGCAAAAATAATTAAAAAAAATAATAAAATTCTTAGTAAAATAGCAAAAAATAATAAAATTAAGTCATCAAAGAATTATAAATTGATGATGAAGAAACTATAGCCATATCGTAAGAATAAAGTGAATAAAGAAAATCAAAAGATATCTCAAAAAAGTTCACACCAAACACTAATAGTGTGGATGCTCAAAGTCTGGAAGTTTAGAGTTTTGAAGAAAGTAATGGTTAGATTGATGAATTAATTAACTGTCAATTATAAGCAAAAAAAGAATTGGAAATAATTAAAATGTAATATTAATAAAAATTAAAAAAATAATAATATATTTAAAAAATTGTAAATAAATGATTTATATTTTCTCAATATTAAATAATAAACAATAATAATATTTTTTTTATATTTATTTTAAACATTTTAATCAATGTATTTCTTTTTTATTTATCATTGTTAATCTTTTATTTCCTTCCTTACCCTAACCTATAATATTCACAAACTTATTATTTAAATTAAATTAAATTAAATACTATTTCCTAGATTTATTCTATCAAATGTTTTTCTGCTTCTTCTCCTTCAACATCCATATCTTATAACTCTCTTGCTTTATTGAATGGAAACCTTCAAATTTCGCTTAATTTAATTTAAATTACCATGTGAAATCATCATTTTTCAATTTTTCCATGACATACGACTCAATACCAGTAAAATCATCTGATTTTTTCCACCTCAAATAAGTAATATAGAACATATAATTCCACATATAATGATTGATTCTTATGTGTTAGGTGAATCCCCCTGAATTCGGATCTGACTGTCTATCAAATGTTGTTCTTTTTTTATAAATAAAAATATTACTTTAAAATTCCACAAATAAAACATTTATCTTGGATATCTTGATTTTTTTCATTCTCTTCATCTCTTAAAGCTCCGAACGTATCAATAATAATACCACTAACAATATTTACTAAAATGATGACAACTAAAATATTAAAAGCGGTATCATAAAAAATTCTAGTAATATTAGATCCATAATTTTAAACAGGTTCATCGTCAACATTAGATTATTCTGATAGCCACCCACCTATCCCACCATTAAACTTGAATGTTGTATCTACTGTGAGTAAAAAGCAATAATAAAGATTATCACACTCTCCATTATAATCCTCATGGAATTATACGAATCCCCACAGTGTAAAAATATAAATAAAGATAAGATACAGAATAAAAGTCAGTCCTAGCTATTCTCGTGGGTTATAAACAGCTTTTATAACAGATTTTAAAGTAGGGTATCTTATCAAGACTTCGGATAAATGAAATACAAAGAAAAAAGGGTGAATAAAAGTTCCTAGACACGCCAGTGCCCCATAAGCAAGATAATATATTATTTCTACTTCTTATAACACTTAAATGATAATTAAAATAAAATTTATAATTATTTTTATTAACCAATCAATAATTCCTTATTACTTTTTTTTATCGATTTTAGCTTCTTATTTGTCCCAAACTTTTCCGATAATTAATGGTAAATTTTTCAACAAAAAGAAAATAACCACAAACATACTACAACAAGTCATCATAATTCCTAAAATCAAAAAAATTCTCATGGTTTCTTCTTTCGTAACGTCGTTTAACATAAACAACCTAGGTTCATACAACCGATCACTCCATATAGTGGAGAAACTAACTAGAACTAACAAATTAAGAAGAAGGGTTAGTATGAAAGCCAAGTCTTCCCACAGCTTCACATAATTAGCGAATATTGATAAAAATGAATTCTTAGCAAAAAATATTTTTAATCTTTCTTCGTGTTTACATATTTCAATGTAATGATCACTCATGTTTACTAAATCTTGGACCTTACTTTTGACATTGGATCTGTCTACCACCTCATGAAAGTGGGTTTTCTTCTCTTTGGGGAGTGATTTTGTGAAAGGTAAGAGTACGAAATAAACTAATTCAAGTTTATTATTTCGAACTACATCGATGTGCGCGGTATTGTTAAAGAAGAACTCGAAAGCCATGGTCATTCTTTTCTTTTTCTATTCCATTTTCTATTTTATTAATTTTTTTTTCACCTCAGGGGATGCATCATTATTGCCCTTTAGTAATCTCTTCATAGCTTACATTTAGATCTCTTATGCTTATTTTAGTACTGATTCGACAATATTCCAAACAAAAAGCAATAGCTAACTAATAATATTGTCGCTGTGCAGCAACTATTCGATAAAGTTCTTTTCTTTACTCACAACCTTCTTTTATTGAGCTCTAAACATTTACACAAGAGATCCTTCAAGCCTCTCATTGGATTCCATGTAATAACTCACCAAAAATAGTATGTAAAAGCCATTCTGGATTATAAAATCAAAGTATCCTTTGTCATTATTGTACATTTTTTCAAATTCTTTTTCCTCAATTTTTTATTTCACAGAGTCAGGGTCTTAATCAAGGTGGTTCAGGCAGTCCTAAACGTACTATCCCTTATAAATTGCCTGGAATTTCTTGTAAACCTTATCCAAGTGTCTTTCCAAAACGTTCATTGGAAGGTTTCTGATTATCCTTTTTACTAATTATGTCTCGGTTTTTACATCCCTCATTTCCAGTAAACTTAGCACAAGAATAAGACATTTATTTCGAAGTCTTTCAATCATCCATTATGTAAGACCTGCATTAGATCTTTTCTATCCCACACCTGATTTACTTTTAGTTGTAGCTGATTTCATCGTCATCGTACCACTCACTTACTCCTTCTTATTTTATATTGAAAAAAGATCTGTACAGATATCAAAAAATTTACTCTCAGATACAGCTATTTAGTTCTCAGGGCAAGGACCTTAAACCAATTCAGAAAGTGTATCTAAACACTTGATCATGTTAAGAAACATATCTTACGTTCTTGCGTCATAATAGTAAGTTCTTACTAGGTCAGCAACCGCGTTAATCATGTCGTAATTCGTTCTACTATTAAATTGATTCCTTAAATAATTCTGCATTTATATGTTGTGACCTTCAACGCACATCTGGAGGAAATTTAGGACATTAGACAGAATAACCACATCGAGAGGTTTTATGGTGCTGTCCTCCTCATCCGCCTCTTATATGAGCTCCTCTTCCACGATCATTTCCTCTTATCCAGGTTTCTGCAATTTCTTCTTCGCTAATTCATTTTTTTTCTTCTTAGCTTTATATTCCAAAGAATCTATTTATTTGGAGATAAAACTATAAAATTTTTAGAAAATTAATTCCGACTTAGTGTTCTGTACACAGAATTCATAAATTGTTTTCTGAACCTTCTCATTGCCTCCCTCTAGCATCACGTTAATGAAAAGCAAAAAGTTTATCAAAAGGTCGCCATCCAGGTTAGGATGGTCCTCACTAATTACAAACAATACCATCTAGGTAGCCCCCAGCTTATCGAACCGATTCTACAAATCCTTCTTTTTATCTTCGTTTTCTTCCTTCTCGATAATTTTCCTCAAAATTTATAGAAGAGAAATTATAGTAGTTTTATTGTCAGGATCCTCCATCGAATGAATAAGGAAGGAAATAAATTTTTTAAGGACTAAGTCTAAATCAGGCTTGGGTTGTAATTTATTGTAATACTCGTCTTTCACAAGCTTCTAAATGTTGATTATAATGTCGGCCAAGGCAGACTTCTCAAGATCAATTTCCGTGTTGACCAATTCCTCCTCTTAGAGTCTCAGTTTAAATATCTCGAAGGCGTTCTGCTTGGGGTTTCCGAAGGGATCCTCCTTTTAGCTTTAGTCTATTTAGATTTTTCCTACTGAATCTTTACTGATATTAACAGAATTCCCTTTAGGTCGTGATTTAACGCTATTTTTGTCAGAAATTACACTCTTCATTTATTTATAATTATTTGGGGATTTAACGCTATTTTTGTCTTAAATTAAACTCTTCTTTTATATGTATTTATCCGGGGGGACCTAGATTGAATTGACATCCTCTTATATAATATCAGCAATGCTCCCCTCTAAGGGAGGGGTATTAGATTCAAGATTAATGTTAGGGATACGTGGCTCCACATTGAATGTAATTCTATGATCGATTCTATTTAAAAATTAACAAGTTTGCACGATTTGGTACTAATCTATCCAATTATTAAATATATGCTTTTTTTCAACTAAAGTGCTTGCGAATTTTATTAACCCTTTTAAGTCTTTTCTGTTTCCTGGATTTCCCAGTTTGTAAAGTAGACCAAGCTCGAAATTTTTCAGAAAATAAGCATTAAAAAGAGGCAAAATGTAATCAAACACATAACCAATATATTCTATGGTAATATCCTTGTGATGTAGATTTTCTAAACGAAATAATTCGAATTCTATTAGTCTTGAAAACTCCATACTCTCCGCGTTAGGGTCCGGAATACTATGGTGCTAAGCTTTTTCTGACAGAATATGCACACATCTTGTAAAATTGGCTATATAGGGTTTGATTTAAGTGAATCCCTGTTTCTTGAAATCATTTTCTTTGTCCTTGTTATGATCATTCAATAAATAATCTTTCTCGCATAAAATGGATAAAAAATAAGTAAATTAGAAGCATTTTTTCAACTTATTGATACTTATATTATAATTAATTCTAGTGTTCCAAAGAAACTCGTATTTTTCTGCTATATCCTCTCCTAGTTCAATAGTACTCAATAGGATCAAATCCAGGAGTTTAGCATGATACAAAAATGGTTCATCTCTATATGTATCTAGATAATCCACCTCTTTCAGTTTTAAAATAATGTCCTGTGGCTAAAGACTAGCAACATCATCAAAATAGAAATGAACTTAATTATTTTAGACAAAATTTACGTACAAAAGTTTGCTTTCTCTTTCAGTCATATTCTAAAGTGATAAGAATTGGTTCAAAACTACCAATTAGTTCTCAAAAATCATTTCATTTTTACATTTTTATATGACTTCTAAAAATTCCAGAAACATCACTTATCTACCCTCATGTTCAATAAGATCTACAAACATATTTATTAATTTGCTATCCACCGTAGTAAGTAAATCCATGTTGTCTCTAAAGATCTCGCAAATAAGACCGATTTATCCTAAATCGAATCTCAAGTAACCTGTAAATTAATCAATGTGTTTGTGTAAAATGATTTAATTTTCAGGATTTTATTTCACAAACATTGTTAGAAACTCGAAAGCCTAACTGAACATTTTAACCAATAATATTTTAGCTTCTTCTAATATTTCAGCGCTCATCATGTAATGAGCAAAATGGGACATCCCATCTTTTATTAACTACAGTATTGGGTCGTAAGTCTTAAGATACTTACTTATGTTTTATTTTTCTTTGTCCAATTTAGGTTGTAAAGAAGAAGGTAAAACACAACCTATGTTTTTGTTGCCAATTTTAGCGATTTCGCAACCAGAAAAAAGACTATTTGTGATATTTTGTAGAATTTTATTAATCTATGTACAATCATGTTAGGTGATGTCCTGGTTTTTGTCCCCTAGAGTTTATATCCACACCTCACTTCTTTCGATGAAATGTCGGAGCTACAATATTTACTCCTCGACGAAACTGAACAAATCATTTTATTCTGGTGAGAAAAGGATTTGTAATTTTAGAATATTCTGCCTCAATTCATCACGCTAATTGAAAATTCTTGTGATGATTCTAAGACATTTTTTCTCCAATTCTTCATTTTGAATAAGGATGAAAGATGATAGTATTTTTGGGATGATGGCAGCCTAGGAGTCATCCAGCCCAATCGTGGTCTCATCCAGTCCGTGCATGAGCATTGTATCAATGTCGTAGAACTCGGGGTAATCCTTGTTTTTAATGTAATTCTTGAACTTAGTAGTTTTCTTCTAGGTAAGTCCTAAGCTGAACACATTGCCAGAGACTAAGTCGTCCTTCATGGCGGAATACTATTCATCGATCTCGTATATGCCGGATTTGCTTATATTTGGGAAGATTCCTTTTATCTCCTGCTTTACAAGTTCCGTTATCTACTTTTAAATCCTTTCAAGTTCCTGATCTTAGGCTGTAAGCTGTGAATTAACTACTGACTTATTTTTTTCTTTTTCATTTCCAGGCATGACTGATTTGAACCAAACTAAACAATTTGTAATCAAAAAATCTTATCTTAAATCCAGAAAATGGTTTATAATATCACATATTCTTAATTTTATTTAAATTTCCACTTATATTTAGTGAGAATTTTCGAAATTGACTGTCTAAAATTATATATAATTTAGTTTGGGGTTAAGGCTGGGGTAATTACCTCCAAATCATTATTTAGTCTTATGAATCCTCTCATGATCGGGTTGAAGTAAATATTGCCGTCTTCTATGCCGCTTCCTATCTGTATATCCTCACCCGGGACCTCCTCCTTCTCTTCAGTTTTACTCAGTTTAAGTTTTCCCATCAAAGAGCCCAATCCTCCAAGACCAATATTTATATTAGGCATTTTATTTTATTTCTTTTCTATTCTTTTGCGTGTTCTTTCAACATCGCTCATGTACAACCCACTTACGAATTTCAGATTATTTTTGTGGTATTGGAAGATTGTAAGAAAGTAATGAATGAATTTAGGATATAGGGATTACATGTTTAGAATTTCAAACAGATTTAATTTCATCAAAATGAAGAACATCTCAGTGGTGTCAAGGAGCAGCTTGTCATTGAGATAATCGTACCCTCTCTCCTGCATTTTTTATTATTTACCCTTTTCGTCCGGTTTTAGATCCTCTTCCTTACTCTTCAAAATTCTAAATAATTCGTCATACAACTTTTAATAATATTTTTGAACCTCATTTATCAATGTATCAAACATTGTTTATCGTTTTTTGTCGAGTTCAAAAAGCTATACTTTTTTATCCAATTTCTCAAATAAACGGCAAAAATTAGGAACCTCAATTTTTATCAAAGGATCATGGTCGATGAACAAAGATAATGCGAGTTTGCAGAATTTTGCCTTAATAATAGGCGGAATATCATTATTATCATTCCATATATTGCTGATTAAATACTATTCCTAAATTTTCCCCTCTAGTTCATTTTTCCATAGGAAATTTCTGCCATAACTCAATGAACCGTAGAAATTTAGCTGCTCGGATAATATCTCGCGCTCCTGATTTCCTAAATTATTTGTATTAATCAATGCATAATTCACGAAATATCTTTCGTGGTCTATTACAACCTTCATTTGATTGTATTTTTTGTATAATTTGTAGATATTTTCTTGATTTATCGAGATTCCTTTGTGGTCGGAAGTTATACATATGGAAGCTAGAAAGCGGAGATAGTCCTTTTTATGCTGGGCGCTATCATCCCATATTATATTCATGAAATAATTAATCAAATTTAGGGGCTTGGAGATAAGCTTTTCATGCTACCTGAACTCAATATGCTCTTATTTTACGATCTCAGGAGTATCGTACTCATGACCATCATATAAATTAATTAAAAATTTTATTTTGGTATCCATATCATCGGTTATCGCCTTTTTTTTGTTAAAATCGAATTAAATTTTTAGATTATCCGCAAATTTATTCAATATTTTATCATTTTTGCTGCAGATTTCTATCAGACAATCAATAGACTCCGGGATATATTTAAAATGTATTTAAAAGTAGGGGATTAAATCGAAAGTATACAGTTCATTAGTCGGATTATTCTTACAAATTCCAATTATGAGTTAATAAATCAATTTAGCCAATTGAACTTTATTGTCGATAAAATCCACATACTCTTTTTTGTCGATTATTCCTTTAGATTCATTCTTTTTCTTAAGAAGATCCGTTTCCTCATCTTGTTCAATTTAATAATGATAATTGTCTTCTGAGTCTTTTTAAGACCATAATTCTAACTCTTATTTAGGTAAACTTTCTTCTAAAATTTTGACTAAAATATCAATGTAATATTATTCCAATAAAAGCTTCTATCTGAAGGTATTACTTGTCCCAAACTTCTGATTCGGTTTGGTATTAGCCAGCTTATTATTCACGAATAAGTCCAGATCACTGACACAATTTTTAGCGAGCCCAATTTTTTAATTCAAAATAATCAGGTAGTCTTCGTCCTTGCTTGATTTCACCTCATACTTATTAAGAGAAATCACAAATGTAACGAGCAATCTAAAGCATGATAGAACATAATTAATTTCAAATATCTCGTCTACTGTGGTCGCATAGAGTTTGAAAAGCTAACTTTCGTTCCTTATTTGCCTCATCACAGGGTAAAAATTAGTCGACCTCAACTATTATTTTTGTTTCATAGTTAACTGGGACAAATCTCCCTAATTACAGCCTATGTCAAGGTATCTTCCAGTTTTCCAATGACGAATATACGTGAATTTTCCACTTTCTAAAAAATTGTTTTAAGCGTTCATTTTGTCGGTTTTCAATTAAAAAAATGTAAAAAGTGTCGATTCGTCCGCCACAGTACTCAATTTTATTATATAAGTGCCTTTATCTTTAACCGGTTTAGTTGGGGCGGGTTTATCACTTTTGGACGGGGAGATTTACGAGTCTCGAGGCACTGCTGACTTTCTTATTGGTGGTAAGGTTAGGTTTGATTTATTTAGGATAAGAGCTGTGCCTGTGACTTTGGATTAATTAACAAGGTTTTAAGAGTTTTGTAAATTTTCAGGCTCTTTTAAAATAACAGATAAGTAGCACCCACTTGAAAGATGTTTGAATCTGTAACATTTTTCGAAAACTATTTGACCCCCTTCCTGCTAGTTTTTCCCATCTATCATGAACATTCCAAAAGTGTTACCAGAATAATCCTCATATGCGGTAGAGGTAAGAGAAGGCTATATATTTAGGACCAAATTTTCTTTGGCGATCCAGGAATCGATGTTTAAACTAGAGAAGTTGTACTTGTCCACCCCTTTTGAATTTCTTAAAGCGCCTATTATGGTATTGGCCTCACTATGATGTATCCAAACCACATCCCCGCACCTTAAGAAACTATCAGGTTAGGATTTGAATTCTTGAAAAAGGTTTAATTTCCAACTAGTTGGATCTTCAATCGAGGCATTAATTTCTCGTTTTTTTATTGTCTTATCTTTTGTAACGGGCGGTTTTGCTTAAAAAACAGATTAACTTTATTTATCTTAATCTTTTGAACATTTCTCATGTTCCATAACCTCGTTAATTTCAGAAGAACTGTGTAGGTAAGTGGTCTTGTTATGTATACCTATTGCTCTCGTAATCCATGTTATCTCATTTGCCCAAATAACCTAATCACCATCTTTTTAAAATTTAAAAGCTGGGATGATTTGAAACATAGTATTCTCACTAGTGTAATTATCTAAAGTAATTCGAAAATTTTCTTTCTAATACTCAGCTACATCCTAATGGCAAGCAAGAAATTTACCTGAATTCAAATGTAACAGTTATATAGTTTAATGGTACGACAGTTAGGTGGATCGAGTTTTTTCGAACGAATCGTAATTATATTTGTATTCGTTGAGTAATTTATTCTAATATTAAGCTGCTTAGTCACTGTCTAAAGGTATGACCTATTTATTTGTATCTAACACATTTCCACTGAAATCTTTGTTCAAAAGTTCAAGAATTTCAGCTTTTGTGGTATTTGATGATTTTGGATAGATTAAAAATAAAGTTGAGGAAAAATTTTCTCTACCTAAAAGACTTTAGCCACGATTTGAGGAGGATATTTCTTTTTGATTGCCAAAATTTTTTAGAAACACATCTGAATCAACATGCCCATCCGTAAATATAAATGCATTATTATCTTGAAAGTGAGAAATCGAGATAATAGAGCCAAAATTAATTGATTTTGTTTATTTCTTTTAATTTCCTTCTTCTTCTTCCTCAATATCACTCATCCTTAAATATTATTAAAACTTATTTATATATTATTAATTATTTAATTTTTAAAAAATAATTAAGGATAAATATAAATATATTTACTATAAAAAAAGCATAATAATGAGGTATTTACAATCAATCTAAATATATAATAAAAATTTTAAAAAAATAATTTCACTGTTATTTTTCATCATAGTCTATCATTTCGTCACAATCATGACCTTAATATCGTTATTGTTGTTAAATTTATTTTTTGTTTTGGGTTTATTTTTCAGGTTTTTTATTCTTTTTTTATTTTTTTTATTAAGATTGACTATAACATAAATCTGATTAATTATTTGTGGTAATTGATTATTTATCTTTGCTAGCTGTTATTTCTCGGAAATCATTTTGGAAAAATATTTTTAATTCTTCATTAGGGTTAAACATAGAAAATGAACTTGATACACTAGATGACATGCTCCGTTCTTACTTATCGAATTCTATAAAAAATATTTTTTAAAATTACTCTTTTTATCTTGTTTCACATTCTATTTTTATGTAAGTAATTTTTATTGTGCTTATTCATTTTTAGAAGATTAAGATGAAAACTAAAGCGAGTCTTTTCTTTTTTTAGAATATTTATTAAACTCAGCCGTATTCATTTAATTAATCAGACTCTAATTATTTTAAGATTATTTCAGTTCATATATTTATTCAGGGGTAAACTCTTTGGAAGCCTAGTCCTATACATACATCAACATGGATGACTAATCATGATTAGGATTTTGTGTTGAATATAGCTTTTCATTCGCATTATTCTCGCTGTTATAGTTGTAACTAGCGTAAGTGTTATTGTGTTGAGATTCTTTTAAAAATGGCTAAGATCCTCTTACGTAACTACTATCTACTCTGTTTGGGAAAAAGTCACTTGGTTCGTTTAAAATTTAGCTTTAATCTTTATATTATTATCCTTCAATAAATTAAGACCGGTCATTTAAGGCAGCACTGTCCTGAGTCTTATCTTATTACATTAAAGTTTCGTTCCTTGTAACAATTCCGGCACTATCATAATTTTTTTGATCAAAACATAATTAGTCTTGGCTTTGCTGAACTTAATGATCAACAAAACTTTGCTCGTTTTAATTATATTCTTCTTGTAACTCATCAATATATTAAGGTTAATAAGATAATATATTCTGTCTGTGGCTATTTTATTGACTATTATCTATTGTTAAAGGTGTTACCTGTTTGTACCGTGGTTCATTTCCCCCATTTTAATTATTAATTATTTGAAGATTACTCGAAATTTTGTTGTTTTTTAAAAATTAATTTAATTTTTAATTTTTATTTTAATTAATCATATTATATTGTTCATATTTATTAGGACTTGAACTACTTGGACTAGGTAAAATAAATCAAAATATTACCTTTCATGCAAATCCTAGAAATATTGCTAATATTATTTGTTAAACTATTATTGCTATTCTGCTAAAAATTAAAGTTTATATTCTTCATCATTATAATTATTATTCTCTTCATCCATTACACTTTAATCCATATTAATTTATTATTATATAATTTTTTATTTCTTGTCCATGACACTTTAATCCATATTAATTTACTATTATATAAATTTTTATTTCTTTTTTTTACTCTATTATTTTTATAATTATTTTTAGCTTATTTGTTAGTCATTTTATTGTTGGTTATTTGTATCATATTCTTATTAATTTTATATTTAATATAATTTGTTTTTTTATTAGATATTTTAATCCTCCGATTAATCAGGTATTTGATCATTACGAATCATATTTTATTTGGGTTCATATATTTTATATTTTTTGTTTGTTTCTTTTTCTTTTACAAATATCTCATCATTTTATTCAAATCTTCCGAATTCCTTACTAAGCATTTTGTGGTAATTTATCTCGTCCTTTATTTTACTTTCTACATTCTTAAGATATGATGGAAAATTATTCGTGGAACTTCTAATTCTTTTAAGATTTTCTTATTTTTATTATTTATTTAAATTATAATTTATTTGAGCTTTCAATTTTTCAGTCATTTGTGTCCCTTAAAGTAATGAATTTCTTTTACTTGAACTATTATTTGTTTTTTTTGAAAATTCATTATTATTAGTTAATTATTTACCTTAACTTGGCTTTTTATTTTATTTTGGTGGTAATTTTCCCGAAAAATTATCTAATTATATAATATTCTTCATTTATTCATCATTTAAATGTTGTCTAAAATTATTATTTTAAACTATCACTAGTTAAGATTTGTCTTCAATTTTTTAAGGTGAAATTTATGTTACTTAAGATTTAATTTCATCTTTAACATACAATCGTTAGGATTACTATCTTCTAAATTCCTACCACCATGTCGGGTATATTTATTTTTTCCTATTTTATCCTTTTTCTTATATTTTTGTGTTTCTCTTCTAATCATTTTCATTAGTTTATTTAAAAGACATTTTATCACCTTTTCTTTATTCATTAGATGGTGGTTGTCTGCTTCGACTTGAAAGAGATCTTGCTGTAAAAAAATTAAATTATATATTTCTTACATTTTTCTTCTTTTTTATTTGATTCTTTTTTTAATATAATTTGACTGAGAGTATCAATGTTTTATTTGATTTAATTTAATTATTACTGAAAGACTTTAGACTCAGGTATATTTTTTTCTTTATTTTCTTTCTTCTCTTTTCTCTCTTTTCTCTCTTTTCTATCTTTCTTTTCTTTTATTATTAGTAATTGTTTGTATTAATTTGTTATTTAAGTTATTTGATCTTAAAATTTAGTAAAGTATTAATGTACTTTATATATTTATTTAATTCTCATTTATATTATTTCCGAATGTTCTATGTATATAATCAAGTCCGAATATCAATGAAGCTTTTATTAAATACTCATGATATTCTAGTGGATATAACTTATTAAGAAATTAATTTTGAAAACTATTTGTCTATAAAATATCTGCCATTTTTATTTAACGAATAATATTTATTTAAATTTTGTAATAAATTGTAATTGATGTTTTTAATTAAAAAATATTTAAAAAAATATTAACAAATTTATATTAATTAATTAAATATTTTTTTTTTATAAATTAAGGATATTAAATATATTTATAAATAAAAAATTAATATTATTTCTATATTTCGATCTATCTATTTGTAATTTAATATCTTTTTGTAAATTTTAAATTAATGTAAATGACTTATAGAGGAAAAAGAAAAAAAAATTATAATCAACACGAAAATACTCAACACGAAGTTCTACCAACAAATAATGAAGATTGAATCAATTTAGACACTAATAAATCATTTGATGAAAATTTATTGAAAAAAACATACGCTAAGCTTGATAAATCTCTATCTCCTAAAAATATAAAAATCTTTAGAGGGATGCCTATAGCCCCTATAACAGAGAAAAACGCTTAAAATAAAAATCTAGACCTCGCCCCATTGACCTAAAAAAACACTAAAAAGATATACCTACCACGATCTCCATTGAATCTCTAAAAAATTCTTTAAAATAATATGTAAAATCCTCAAAAAAAGGTTGCAGACAACAGCTAAGGAGATGATTAACACCTTAATATCACGAATCTTGCTAATGAGTACCTTTCGATTATAAGCTAAACTCACAACATGAAAAGAACATAAAATACTATGTAAATAGTTGTGAAGAATCTACAAAACACGTCAAACATATAGGAATCCTCTAATGAGAGGCAATCTGACGAACTAGTGTAGATAAGTAAGACATATAAGCAACAAGTTAACCCTCCACAACTCACTCCGGGAGTGGCATTCACACCTTAGCAGGTCCTTCTAAACCACAGTGCATTTCTATCCCCATTCGAAAGATAGGAGATTCTGACATACCAGAAAATCTTTTTTTTTGGTAAAAATTGTAACAAAATTGATTAAAAATTTGACAATAAAAATGGCGAATATATTTTGATTTTGAATGATCACATAGCTTACCGTTATGAAATCAAAGAGATTCTTGGGAAAGGAACTTTTGGCACCGTTTTGAAAGTTTTTGATCACAAATTACGGTAAGTAGTCGCCCTTAAGGTAATAAGATCTAACTAGAAGTACTATAAATAGACCTTAGTAGAACTTAATATCCTGACTTATATAAGGGACAGGGATGTTGACAATAATATAGTGAGACTATTGGAGTTCGTGGTTTTCAGGAATCATTTGTGTCTAGTCTTTGAACTCTACTCAATCAACTTGTATATGCTATTAAGGAACAATGGCTTCAAGGGATTCGGTCTAGAGGTTGTTAGAAGGTTTTCTATTTAGATCCTTAATGGTCTGGATTTCCTCAAGAAATGTAAGATCATTCATTGTGATTTGAAGCCTGAAAATATCCTCTTAAAGTCTCCTAACAAAACAGGCGTGGTTATTGTTGATATGGGGAGCAGCTGTTTTGAGAACAAAAGGATCTATACTTACATTCAGAGTCGGTTTTATAGATCCCCTGAGGTAATCCTAGGGTTAGATTATAATCATGCGATAGACATGTGGAGTTTCGGTTGTATAGTTGCTGAGTTGTTTATAGGATCACCGATCTTTTAAGGAGATGATGAGTAGGAGCTGATGACGCAGATTATGGGAACTATAGGTGTTCCTACCCCCGAATTTCTGAAGTTTTGTACGAGAAAAAAGTTTTATTTCAATGAAGATGGATCACCTATCAAGGAGGTGGGGGGCAAGAGCTTGAATTAATTGATAAATACAGATGATGTTCTTTTCATGGATTTTTTGATGAAGTGCTTTGAATGGAACCCCATTAACCGCCTAGGACCGCGGTAGGCCCTCCTTCATCCGTGGATACTTGAAGGACTTCCTGCTAATATTAGGACTTAACACATTAAATTATTTGAAGATAATAAATAATAGCTGCCACCAATGGAGACTAATCTAAAAAACCTCCAGCCTACTACATAGGCGTACCTCCAGCCTTCTACGTAGGCACACCTCCAGCCTTCTTCATATGCGCGCCTCTAACCTTCTACATAGGCACACCATCATCATAGAAGAAGGAAAAGAGGTTTTTCGATGCAACATAATTGATTTTTTAATTGATTTTTTCTATTTAAATTTAAAAAAATAAAATTTTGTCTATAATAAAATTATTAAATATAAAAAATGTAATAGCCAAGCTTGCATAAATAAGGTTATGGACCGGATTTACATAAATATGTCGGAAAAAAATTATTGATACAACTTAATGCTAGAAGGAAAATCTCTGGGATAGTTGCCGGACATGATAAATATATGAATGTCGTTTTGGAAGGATGTATGGAGCACGCAGGAAAAGATTAAAATTTGTTTTTGGGGACTGCAATAGTGAGAGGAAATAGCATAATCATGTGGGAATGTTTAGATAAAGTTATGTGAGTTCTTTATATATGCATAATCAAATTAAATTAAAAATTATTTTTTTTGACATTTTGCATATTATTTTTATATATAATTTTTTTTTAATTTTATATAAAGAAACATATAAAAAAGAAACGTGAAAACTCATATATTCCCCTATTTAATTAAATAAATTAGATTCTAAATATTTATTGTTCGTATTTATTATATAGATGAATGTAATATATATATTTCAAACTCTATCTATCGCACAATTTCTTACTTATTCAAGCATGTTGAACCAATACGGACTAGCTTCTTCTTCAGGTTTGCATTCAGCCAAACACATTAAAAGGCTATCATCTAAAATATCATCACCGCCGGATTATTTATGATCTTCACTCAATTCTCTAAATTTTAAACAACTTTGAGTTTTGTCAAGGCAATCTTAAAAAACTGTAAACTAATTCAAGCATTACTTGTCATTTTCCTCACATGGGTAATGATATAAATTCTTCAAACAATCTCCAAATCTTTTATAACTTACAAGATTAAATTCACAATTAATTATTGTAATAACTAATAATAATTGAATTAATATGGCTAGTCTCATTTAAAATATTTTAAATTCTTAATTAATATAAAATATCTATTTATTATATATATTACATAAAATTTTTTTTTATTATTATAATTGTTTAAATTAAATTATTATTATCTGCGAGCATATATTATTATTTAATATATATATATATGTATAATATTTAAATAAATTATTTATTTTAATAGTATAAAATTTCTA
>Ga0209107_10000592_pt1 | contig 21035 bp, 15 predicted proteins | sample LakErihyJuly2011_2_FD_187460 | JGI IMG/M metagenome (GOLD analysis project Ga0209107, IMG submission 187460) | Freshwater microbial communities from dead zone in Lake Erie, Canada - CCB hypolimnion July 2011 (SPAdes) (version 2) | ecosystem: Environmental > Aquatic > Freshwater > Lentic >...
GATTTTTAGACCATTTAACAGGGGAACTTCCCATTTCATACCAAATTATATTTTACTACCTTTGCACTACTACAAACCCGAGCTATCGTGGCAAGCAATTGCCAAGGAAAGTCCGGACAGCATAGGGTAACCCACCGGTGAATAGCCGGCGTCCCAGCAATGGGGCAGAGAAAGTGCCACAGAAAATAACTACCTCGCAAGAGGAAAAGGTGAAAATGTACGGTAAGAGCGTACAGATATTGCAAGTAATTGCTTTATCGGGTAAACCTTGGGTGCTGTAATGCCACGTAAAGGAGCGCTTAAGAACGACTCGTTCAAGTTCCAGGGTAGGCAGCAAGACTTTAACAGCAATGTTAAGGCTAGATAAATGATAGTTTAGAAACAGAATCCGGCTTATGAGGCTTGTAGTACTTTTTTTTATTAATTAAAACTAGATCATGACGATTGAACAAATTAAGCGCATGAAGGACCAGTTAAGTGTCCTAAGGAGGTTTCTTTGACGTCGATAACCGATTATATAAAGTAGCTACGGATAAACAATTGTCATTATCTCCCGGTTTTTGGGATGACAATGCACGTGCCACTGGCACGATGAAGGAAATTAAATTAAATGAATATTGGATTCATCTTTTTCAAGCGGTCGAAAATAGCTTAGAAGATTTTATTGTATTATTTGAATTTTGGAAAGGGGGCGACGCCACTGAACAAGAAACACAAGACGCCTATAATAAAGCCATCACAGCTATTGAGGAAGCTGAATTTAAAAGCACATTAAATAAACCAGAGGATGAGTTACCTGCCGTGATGCAAATTAATCCTGGCGCGGGTGGTACGGAAAGTCAGGACTGGGCGGAAATGCTATTACGCATGTATACCATGTATGGCGAAAAGCAAGGTTGGACTGTAAGTTCATTGGATTATCAGGAAGGAGATGGCGCAGGCATTAAGTCGGCTACCATACAATTTGATGGCCCCTTTGCCTTTGGATTTTTAAAAGCAGAATCAGGGGTGCATCGTTTGGTTCGAATTTCACCATTTGATAGCAATGCAAGGAGGCATACTTCTTTTGCATCCGTTTATGTTTATCCATTGATTGATGATACTATTGAAATTGTGGTGAACCCAGCAGATATTGAATGGGAATTTTATCGCAGTGGCGGTAAGGGCGGACAAAACGTAAATAAAGTGGAAACTGCAGTTAGGTTAAGACATGCTTCTGGAATTATTGTTGAATGTCAACAATCTCGTACGCAAGGAGAGAATAGAGAATTAGCCATGAAAATGTTGAAGAGTAGATTGTATGAAGCAGAAATGCGTAAAAAACAAGAAGCGCTGAATGCCAATAATGCTACTAAGAAAAAAATAGAGTGGGGCAGCCAAATAAGAAGTTATGTTTTTCATCCCTATAAAATGATCAAAGATCATCGCACTGATTATGAAGTTGGAAATGTAGGACCAGTGATGGATGGGGAGATAGATGGATTTATAAAAGCATTTTTAATGCAAGAAAAATCAGATCAGGCGTAACTTTAGAAATAAGATTTAGCGAAACTAAGCTAGGAAGTATTATTTAGGAGATAAGATATCAAATTTGGATTTTGGACGTAAATTTTCGAGCCATTTAAATCCATTTAATTTTAAATCTGTTTTATTTGTTTTTTGAATTGGCGTAAGTGTCCCTTTAAGCTGATTGCGGAAAATAACCTTAGCGGGTTCACTATTTTCAAAAGTAATTTCAATTATTTGCGCATTAGAATGATTCACACCTACAAAATTTTTGTCATTATCCATGGCGAAGTAAATATTTTCGGCATTACCCTTACAGCGCATCTTTATGAGTTCTCCATCAGTAAACCAAGCATTTAGCCGGCCGCCTTTTATTTGGTTATAATACTCCGTTGTATCAATTTTGTTTATCGCCAATGCATTATTAAATACGTATAGTTGTTCCGGCTTTTTATTCTGAACATACATATAAATAGTATCTCCAGTAATTTGATTATTGTTTGCCCAAACAATGGGCTTTGATATCAATCGAATGGTAGAATCACTTAATGCGTAAAATAAACTGTCACATTTTGCTTGAAGTGAATTGGAATAAATTTGAACATGATGAAATGCTTCAAAGTATTTGTCTAAAGTGGAATCTGTTATTTTTCCAACACTGTCTCTGGCATTTGGAAATGGGCGTTTTAAGTCGCTTACTTTACCGGAATATAAGGTATCGGCAGATACATATAAAGTGTCCTTAGTTTGTTTTATTAATAGTAGAGGAAGTTCGGTGGCTAACAAAGCACTTTTTTTCTTATCCGTTTTAATATTGTTCGCCAACATATCAAAGCCCAGGGTATCTTTTGATTTGTATACCACATTGCCTCTAAATTCTCCTAAACCAAGCGAGTCGTCAATCGCCATATCGTCAGCAATAAAAGTATAAGTGCTATCGTCAATACTGGAACGCTCATACATATAGCCTTTTTTAGTACCAAGGTTATAATTGCCATTTCGAGTTCGAATAATACGTGAACCTGAAATTATTTTTGTGGGACTAATAAAATTAGCTAATTGTGAATAAGTATTGTATTCAAGCGTATCAGTATAAATATTATTATCAGGATCATTCGCTTCTACTTTTTTTCTGAATATGACATCTCTGGTGACGCCATAATAATAACCTTCTACACTTTTTAATTTTGTCTTATCACGAACCAAAGTGCCTCCCTTTTTAAAATACCCAATTTTTACAGATACATCATAATCTAAGGAGTCCGTGGTTAAAACGCCTCTGCCATCGGTTAATTTTACTTTTTTTCGGAGGTAAGCTTTTTTTGTGTTCCCAATATATTTTAAATATTCGGAATAGGTATGAACGCTATCTGCGTCGTTGATATGAATATTTCCAAAACCTTCTAAGGTATTTTTGGTTGTATTTAGTATTAAGCTATCACCATAAAGCAAGGTTTTACCTTGTCTTATTTTTACATGACCTACTAGAATAAGGTAGTCGATGCTATCCACTTTTTTGACATTGTAACTTTCGGCTGATAAAAATTCAATCAATTTACTATTACTATCCACTAATGGTGGTGCGGGTAAATTATTTTGTACAAGTGTAGTTTGTCCTATGATTAAGGAATAGGAGAGTAAAGAAAATAATATGATAAACCCCCTTTTAATCATGAGCGACAGTATCAGCGATAGGCTTACTCAATGGAGTTGATTTATCTTTTTTACCGAACACGGAAACATTAATATAGCGTTTTGGATGTATGCGAACATCGTCTAATAAAGTAGTTAAGCTGGATACTGTATTTTTTAATTCTTTATACATTTCACCGTCATTCAATAATTTAGCTGCTGTGCCATCACCGGTATTAATTTTTTTCAATGTGGTCGACAACTCACTTACAGCAGTTTGCAAACTTGAAATCGTATTTTTTAAGTCAGCTTGTTTGAGTGATTGTGTGGTACTATCTAAGTTTTGTATAATAGAATTAATTTTACTATTATTTCCATTTAAATTTTTTGTAAATGCATTGACATTATCAAAAGATTGCGCAATAGATCCATCTTGTTTTTTAAGCATGCCTTCAATAGCCGCCATGGAAGTGTTCAAATTTTTTGTAGTTTCTGTTAAGTTGGCAAGCATCACACTGAAATTTTCCTTGTTTTGATCATTTAATACCTTGTTGATATTGGTCAACACTTTTTCTAAGGAGTTGATCGTATTTTTAGTTTGTTCACCAAGTGGAGAAAGGGTATTCATGATATCACCTAGTAAGCTTGCCGAAGGGGCCGTTTTAATGGTGTCTTCATTGTTCAAATAAGTAGTTGCATTTCCTAAAACTATACTAATACTATTAGTCCCTAAAGGATTTTCTTGAATAGCTGCAATTGAATTGACAGGAATTTTATATGCCTTATTAAATCGAATGGCAACCGCAATTTCAGAAAGGTTATCGTTGCTATTTTCAATATCAAAAATAGCACCCACTTGATAACCGTTAATAAATACTGGGTTTGAAACAATCAGACCTTTGGTATCCGTAAATTTTGCGTGTATGAAATTGCCTGATTTGAACATGGTTTTACCACGCAAAACATTGAACCCAATAATGATTAAGGTTACTGCGATGACTGTTAATGCGCCTACTTTTGTTTCATTCGATACTTTCATTGGATATGCTTATTGCGACAGTTGGTTTTATAATATAAAATTAGTTCAAAAACGGGCACATTGTTTAAATGGCTTTACTATTTTACATTGTTCTTTTGTTGATTTTCTAGTGAAAATTTATATCGAATTAGTGATTTGGTAATCACTTCACAAATTTGTTTTTGTCCATCCTCACTATTTAGGTATTCTTCGTCTTCTGGATTAGATATAAATCCAGTTTCTATCAGCACCGCAGGCATCGCAACTGCCTGTAGCACCCAAATTCCCTTTTGGTCTCTTTGTTTAGCTTCTCTACTCAATCTGCCTGCTTTTTGAAATTCTTCCTCAATCGTTAAAGCCAAGCTTGCAGCTCGTTGAAAATATTGTTGCGTTAATAAGCTGGCCATCATGGATCTTGTCGGATCAGCATTTTTGTTTAATTCTTTAATTTGTCGTTCAGATACGGAGTCTAATTTTTCCACCATCTCATCAACCATGTCATCTGCCACTTCCTTACGCTCATCTGATTTTCCAACACCGTATATATAGGTTTCTGTTCCTCTAGCTGGATTGGGACTATAGGTAATTTTATAATTGGGCACTTTGCGGGTTACTTTTCGTTTTTTCCCACCTTTTTTGACATAATAGGTTTTGTTAACATACCCAAGGAATTCTTTGTTTTTTTTGGGGCCTGCAGAATTAGTATGAATACAAACAAACAAATCACCCTTGGCTTGGTTGGCAAATTTTGCTTTTTCAACAACAGAGCTAAACAAATCTGTGGTTCTGGTCATAACGACTTCAACATCAGGTAGGGATTGACGAATATAATCTTCTAATTTTAATGAAATAGCTAAGGATACAGCAGCTTCTGTTGAATATTTGCCTTTGGCACCGGGGTCTGTTCCTCCGTGCCCAGCATCAATAATAATTCGTTTCAATGATTTTGGCTGATTTTGAGCATGGCCATTCAAGCAAATAAGGCTAAAAAGGGCAATACATCCAAAACGAAATGCTAAAATCAATCTATTTTGCTTCATAATCAGTGCCTTAATGGGGTTTTACTTTATTTTTGCAGCAGTGATAAAGTTAGTACACGAAAATAACGAAAAATACAGCCCTTCTATTGTTAATATTAGCATTTTCCTGATATTAACGCTAGTTTTTGGTTGTTGCCTGCCTAGCTTTAGTCAGGATCAAAAATCGGCAAAATCTAACAATCGGCCATTTAGTAAAAAGCCACTTCTAAACCAAGTAGATTCAAACCTATCAAAAAAGGCAGAAATTATTAAATTATTGGATACGAATAGGTTGAAAATGGATACGCTAAGTAACAAAAAGGATAGTACAAAATCAGTTCAAATTTTAAGGGTTTCTAAAGATAGTATTGACGCGCCTGTGAATTATAATGCCACCGACTCGGGCGTAATGATTATGGCCACCAAAGAGTTTTTTTTATATGGAGATGCGAAAACAGATTATGGAACGGCACAATTAGAGGCGGCTAATATTGTTTATGACCAAGAAACACAAAATATTCGGGCCTATGGGGCAAAAGATACTACGGGTAGTCCATTAAGTAATCCCAAGTTTTTAGAAGGGGATATTGTGTCGGTGAATGATTCTATTTTTTTTAATATGAAATCAGGAAAAGGGTTTACAAAAAACACCAATTTCCAACAAGGGGAAATTTTTGTTAATGCCAATACCATGAAAAAAGTTAGTAAGGATGTTGCTTTTGCTTATAAAGCGCGCTTCACTACTTGTAATTTAGATGATCCACATTTTGCTTTTAGAACTAACAAAATGAAAATAATAACCAATAAGATTGGTGTATCAGGACCAACCTTCCCAGAATTCGAAGGGGTGCCATTTCCTATTGGTATTCCATTTGGAATATTTCCTTTAGCGCAAGGGAGACATTCTGGTTTAATGGCCCCTGCGTTTTCAACCAGTGAGGACTTTGGTTTGGGATTTGAAGGCTTGGGTTATTATAAAGTGCTTAGTGACAATTTTGATGCAACCCTACGAACAAATATTTACTCTTATGGCGGATGGAATTTAAACTTAAACAGTAAGTATATCATGCGATATAAATACATGGGTAATTTTAATTTGAGTTTACAAAATACGCGCATTTTAAATAGAAATGCTACAATCAATCAAGAGTATACGGGCGGGAGAACTTTTATGATCAACTGGACACATTCTATGGATCAGCGTGCGAGGCCAGGTACTTCCTTTTCCGCGAATGTAAACTTTGGAAGTACAAAATATAATAGGCTGTTGTTAAATAATCCATTTCAGAATTATCAAAATCAAATAAGTTCTTCTATTGGTTATACAAAAACCTGGGATAATAAATACAATTTGTCGGTCAACTTAAATCATAACCAAAATAATAATTTAGGGCTGGTCAATATGAGTTTGCCTAATATCAATTTTAATGCAATAACTATTTATCCTTTTCAATCCAAGGATCAGATTGGTGCAGGGAAGTGGTATGAAAAATTAGGAATTGGGTATAATGGTAGTTTTCAAAATCAGTTGTCATTTTATGATTCAGCTGTAAATTTTAATAGATTATTAGATACCATGCAATGGGGCGCCCAACATAGTATTCCAATCAGCTTGTCATTGCCATCCTTAGGGCCTATTACTGTTACACCCGGCATTTCGTTTGAAGAAAAGTGGTTTGGACAACAAAGTATTAAAACTTGGAATAATAAAACTAAGCAAGTAGACACTTCTATTAATCGTGGATTTTATAGAGCGCCTAATATGAGTTTTAGTTTAGGGACTGCATCAAGGATTTTCGGTACCTATAAATTTAAGAAAAATAGCGCTGTTCAAGCCATCAGACATGAGGTTAGGCCAAGTATTTCGATGAGTTACACACCTGATTTAGCAGCTTCTTATCATTACACGGCACAAATTGACTCAACAGGCCGGAATTATCGATTTTCAAAATATGATGGTGGTATTGGTGGCGGTTATTCTGAAGGAAATTTTGGAGGAATGGGCTTTGGTGTAGATAATTTATTAGAGATGAAAATGAAGGATAAAAAAGATACCACGGAAGGCGCTTTTAAGAAAGTCAAATTAATTGAAGGTTTTGGTTTCAACTCGAGTTATAATTTTTTAGCAGATAGTTTTGCTCTAGGCAATTTTAATATCTACATGAGAACTACCTTGTTTGAAAATTTAAATATTACCTCCAATTTAACTATGGATCCTTACCAAGCTGATCAACAAGGATTCAGGGTGAATAAGCTTGACATTGATCCGACTAAATTAAAATTTGGTAATATCACAAGTGGAGGTCTTTCCTTTTCTACTTCCTTTAAAAGTAAATCAACCGACGGAAAGGAAACCAAGCAAAAAGAGGTCCCTATTGATCCATTCATGACCCCAGATGAGCAACAAAGACAATTACAGTATGCAAAGTCAAATCCTGCTGAGTTTACAGACTTCAATATTCCATGGACCTTGACCTTATCTTATTCCTTTCAATTTTCAAGGTACATGAAACCAGATTATTCCGGTTTTCAAATTAATACTTATTCAAGTTTAAACTTTAATGGTGATTTTAGCATTACCCCTAAATGGAAGTTGGGTGGAACAGGATATATAGATGTTGCAAAGCGAAGCATACAGCAATTAAGTATGTTTATCACAAGGGAAATGCATTGTTGGCAATTAGCCATAAACGTGACTCCGATCGGATTATATAAATCATTTAGTATTACGGTGAATCCAAAATCTGGTATACTCAGGGATTTAAAAATCAATAGAAGCAGGACATTCTCCTCTTCCTCTTATTAGTTATTTTTCACAGTATAAGTCAATAAAATATTACTATTGATTGTTATGACTTATTATTTTTTTGATAATATTCAGCCATGATATCAAATACCAGATTTTTTAAGGTCTCAGTGGTGTGTCCTACTGGTGAAATTGCTGGAAGGATATTTAATATAATTTTACCCGGCCTTAGATATAAAATTGGTTTTGCCGGTAATATTTTTTTTGTATTTAAAATCACGACTGGCACAATGGGTTTTCCTGTGTCCACTGATAATTTGAATGCGCCATCGTAAAATGATTTTAACGGATTATTAGTTTTATTGCGCGTTCCTTCAGGATAAATAAGCATATCAAGTCCGTTATTTAAAACACGTTTCATTTCCTCATAGCTTTTGCGGCGACTTTCATTGTTTTTCCGATCAACAATTACGGTAGCAAATTGATAAATCCAGCCAAATAAAGGAACATACACGAAACTCTTTTTTGCAATTGTTTTATTTGCCCTAGCTAAAAACGGCGTGCTCACTGGGATATCAATTAAACTATTATGGTTGCATACAATAATTGCATTTTCCAATCCATTAAATACTTCTTTCCCTTTTACTTTAAATGTACATCCTGATAATAGTAAGAAAGCGCCCATCCATATTTGTGATAAAAATCGGTGATATCTCGTTTTTTGAGGGTCTGGAATAATAAAACAGATCATATAAAATGGGAAAAATACCAACATTGTTGAAGCGAAAATGAACATAGCCCAAATAGCTAAAATGCGCGCAAGTATGTTTTTTATCAATTTCATTTTAATAATTATCGTTAAGGTTTCCAATCAATGGGATCTATATTATTGTTGGCTAAATATTCATTGGTTAAACTAAAATGTTTGCATCCAAAAAAGCCATTATGTGCACTTAATGGAGAAGGATGGGCCGCTTTCAAAATTTTATGTTTTGTTGCATCAATGTATAGCTGTTTTTGTTGGGCAAAATTACCCCACAATAAAAATACGATTCCTTTTTTTTCTATGGATAAATGTTTTATAACATCATTTGTAAATTCCATCCATCCAATTTTACCATGGCTGGCAGGTTCATTTTCTCTAACGGTCATTACTGCATTTAATAATAATACGCCTTGATTTGCCCATTTGGTTAAATCGCCGGAAGTAGGAATTGCTAAGCCTATATCTTTATTTAGTTCCTTGTATATATTCATTAAGGAGGGTGGCGGTTTTGTGCCATCTGGAACGGAAAAGCTTAATCCCATCGCTTGACCGGGGTTATGATAGGGGTCCTGTCCTAAAATAACCACTTTTACTTTATCATAAGGGGTTTGGTTAAAGGCATTAAATATTAGATTGCCTTTAGGATATATAACAGTTTTAGTGGCGCGCTCGGTTTTCAAATGCGTGGCAATTTGCAAAAAATAAGGCTTATCAAATAATTGGGACAAGGCTTGTTTCCAGGAAGGCTCCATTTTTACATCCATATCGCAAATTTACATGAATTGATTATTATATTAGAGATAACTTATTTGTTGGTTTTTCCTTTGATTATCAATAGTAAAGTCAATGGGTTTTAATAATTAAAGGCAAGGCAGTGCAAATTTAAAATTATTAGAATCATTTTTTGTTTATTTTCAATACATCAAATTTCATAATGAATTTAAAATAAAATTTCATGAAAAAATATCTCCTTATATTAAGTCTTTTTGTTGTAGTTCAAATTAGCGCCCAAAGTTCAAATGTAAAAATTGAACCTATTAATTTTTCAAAAGTAAATGTGACAGATGCTTTTTGGAAACCAAAAATGGATTTAGTCGCTACCAAAACATTAGCTGCATGTATTTATCAAACAGAAGAAAAAACAGGACGTATTAGAAATTTTGAAAAAGTTGCACGTAACCGAGGAGAGAAGCATGAAGGTATTTTTTATGATGATTCGGATGTGTATAAAGCCATTGAAGCTATGGCGTATTCTATTAAAACAAATAAGGACAAAGCACTAGAAGCAAAAGCAGACGAGTGGATTGATAAAATTGCAAGTGCTCAATTAAAAGATGGGTATTTAAATACCTTTTATACTTTAACAGAGTTAGATAAAAGATGGTCAGATATGAGTATGCATGAGGACTATTGCGGAGGGCATATGATTGAAGCTGCAGTAGCTTATTATGATGCTACAGGAAAAAGAAAGTTTTTGGATGTGGTCATTAAGTGGGCAAACTACTTTGATTCGGTATTTGGACCTGGAAAAAGAAATTGGGTAACTGGGCATCAAGAATTAGAGTTGGCTTTAGTAAAATTGTACCGCGTTACCAATGATAAAAAATATTTGAATTTGGCAGATTGGTTATTGTCTGAAAGAGGTAAAAAACATGCAGTCGGATATACTTGGGCTGATTGGAAGGATACTTTATATGCACAAGACAAAGAGCCGGTGAAACAACAAACCCAAATTGCAGGACATGCAGTTAGGGCAATGTATTTGTATACAGGTGCTGCTGATGTAGCAGCGCATACTGGGGATGCTGATTATTTAAAAGCCATGCGTACCGTATGGGAGGATGTGGTTTATCGCAATATGTATATTACTGGTGGTATAGGATCAGCTGGAAGTAACGAAGGTTTTAGTAAGGATTATGATTTGCCCAATGAGCAAGCCTATTGTGAAACCTGTGCGTCGGTAGGGATGGTTTTTTGGAACCAACGGATGAACAGCTTAACAGGTAATGCAGAATATATGGATGTGCTAGAGCGCAGTCTTTATAATGCTGCTTTAGATGGATTGTCCTTAAGTGGTGATAAATTCTTTTACGGTAATCCTTTGGCATCCAATGGGAAAAAGAGTAGGCAGGAGTGGTTTGGAACAGCTTGTTGCCCTTCGAATATCGCTCGTTTGATTGCATCATTAGGAAATTATATTTACGGGTATAAAGACGAGAAAATTTTTGTCAACTTATTCGTTGGTAGTGAAACCAGTTTTAATTTACCAAAGGGGGAGATGAAATTGACTATGCAAACTGGATACCCGTGGAAGGGTGATGTAAAGTGTGTGTTAAATATGAAAAAGAAAATGACTTCAACCATTGCATTTAGATTACCTGGCTGGGTAACAGGAACACCCGCCCCTGGCGATTTGTATCATTTTACAAAAAATACAACTGAAATGCCTGAGCTATTAGTGAATGGCAATCCTGTTAAATTTGATTTGCAAGATGGTTATGTGGTTGTAAAAAATGAATGGAAGGATAATGATGTAATTGAATATAAATTGCCGATGACTATTAAGAAAATCTCTGCGCGTAATGAACTAAAATTTAATAATGATCGTATTGCATTACAAAGAGGGCCAATTGTTTATTGTATTGAAGGCGCTGATAACAATGGTAAAGCTTGGAATGTGATTTCACCAATCTCAATTGACTTTAATGCAGAGGATTTTAAAATATTAGACGAACCTGTAGTAAGTTTGATTGCGAATTTACCTTGTATTCAAATTTCAAACGATGGATTCACGGTTAGTTCCATCATGCAGAAAGTGAGGGCGATACCTTATTATGCTTGGAGTAATCGAGGAAATAATGCGATGCAGGTTTGGTTGCCAAGTAGCATTAAGGATTTTAAAGTAAATAACTAATTTTTACTTTTGGTGACTAATGCTTTAAGGTATTCATGGGTATTACAAATATGGGCTTGGTTGCATGTCGAATGATATATTCTGCTGTGCTACCCATAAATACATGTGAAATGCCTGTGCGACCATGCGTTCCCATGACCATATAATTTACATTCTCCGTATTTGCTTTTTCAATGATATCTGTTTTGGCGTTTCCCTTTTCAACATAAACTTCTATTTCCAGATTTTTATTGAGCATCTTAATTTTTTCAAGCTGTTGTGTGGTATATTCTATTTGGGAATTATATATATCATCCCACTGAATAGGTGATGTAGCCATATCAGGTTGAACATAGTTTACATAAATATTAATAATAGAAGCTAGAATTACTTTAGCATTCATCAATTGCGCCAATTCAAGACCCTTTTTTATGACAAATAAATAGTCGTCATCTAAATCAATGGCAATAAGTATTTTGTTTTTCATAATTCCTTTTTTATTTATTTTTAAATCATTGTTTAAAATAGCCAAACACCTATACGAATTTATAATTTAGCAAATGGCTTTAATGTGACTTGAGTCATGCTTACATATGATATTAATTAGCATAAAAAAAGTCCAGCTAGAAAACTTGCTGGACTTAATAATAAATATTGTTATTTATTCAATTCTATATAATAACCAAATTATTGGTTAGGAGCACGGCCGCCACCTGGTCTTTGTTGCGACATGGCTTCAATTACTTTCTTTGCTATATCAGCAGGTAATGCTTTTTCTAGCCTTTTGTTTCTTTCGTCATTAATTTCTTTCATTTTTTCTGCTCTAGCATCTTGGACTAAATCTCTTAATGCCATCATTTTAGGACGAAAGTCGTTGGTAATTGCAATAACAGAATCTACTTGCACATCGTTACATCCTAATGCTTTGTATCTTTCTTTCATCATTGCAGCTCTTGCAGCTGGATCCAATTGTTGTCCACCGCCGCCACCTTGTGCGCTTGCTGATATACTTGACAAACAAATTAAAACGGTTAAAATTCCTAATACTCTTTTCATATTATTTATATTTTGGTTAATTAAATCTAGTTCAATTTAAATCTATTGCACATTTTTTAAAAAACTTTAAATAATTAATTTAATTGTATGTAAATGAGCAGTTTATATATTTTTTTAGGGGTTATTCAAATGTAAATGTGGGCATATCTAATCTTACGCCACCTTGCAACGCTGATTCATGCGCTAATATCCCAACACAGGTGATATTCGCTGATTGTTTGGCATTTGGGAATGGGGCTCTATTTTCATTTAATGCGTTCAAAAACTCATTCACCAAATGCGGATGTGATCCGCCATGACCAGAGCCTTGTATAAATGACAAGTGTTGGTTACTTTCTGAATCATATACACCTTGCATGGTAAAGGATTGTATTTCCTTTGGCAATAAATGTGCATAATCAGGTACAGACACTCTCAAAGGGGTTTCGCCTGTATGTATGACTGGTTGTTCATGCTCAACTAACGACCACTCAAAACTTTTTTTAGAACCATACACATCAAAGCTTTCTCTGTATTGTCTGGCTGTATTAAACAAAGAGCGCGTTACTTCGCCAGCGACATCTGAATTCCTAAATTGTATATGACAACTTTCAACAGCATAAGGGGAGTTGTATTTTGGAATTAAATTTTCGTCAATTCTTCCAGAACCTACACAGGAAACATGACTTGCTTCCTTTCCAATTAATCCAACAATTGGACCTACACAATGGGTTGCGTAATGCATCGGAGGTAATCCTTCCCAATAGCCAGGCCATCCTGCCATTTCTTGTTGGTGAGATGCTCTAACAAATTGAATTTTTCCTAATTCACCCTTATCAAACATTTCTTTTACAAAAAGATACTCGCGACTATACACAACTGTCTCCATCATCATATAAGTTTTGCCACTTCTTTCAACTGCTTCGCAAATCAAACGACATTCTTCCACCGAAGTAGCCATTGGAACAGTACATGCAACATGTTTGCCGGCATTTAATGCTTTGATGGTTTGTTCCGCATGACTTTGAATGGGTGTATTAATGTGAACTGCATCCACATTTGTATCCTTTAATAGCTCGTCAAAGTTTGCATATCTTTTTTCAATATTAAAAGCATCTCCAATCGCATTTAATTTAGCTTCGTCTCTTTGACAAATGGCATACATATTTGCTAATGGATGCTTTTGATATATAGGAATAAATTCAGCACCAAAGCCTAATCCAACAATAGCAATATTTATTTTTTTCATATTTATTTTATTTAGCAATTACTTTCATCACCCCATTCATAATTCTCCAGTGACCTGGGAAGGAACATATATAAGGATAGTCGCCAATATTGTCAGGCACATTAATGGTCATTGAAAATGTTTTTTGAGGATTGACCAATGGGGTAGCATGTAATACTTCATACATTTTAGGTACATAGTTTAATTCAGCGCCATTGGGATCCATTGCAATTTTATCAGCTGCAGCGCCCACTCTTTCTTTTGAACCTGGTCTTAATATTAATAGGTTGTGTTGCATATAGTCCACATTGATAAAATTAATTTTTATCGTGCTACCTGCTTTTACGGTGAATTCAGATAAGTCATATTTCATTTGATTCTTAATCACTGAAATATTAATGGTTTGGTCAATGATCGTGGCTACTGCATTTTTTTCTTTGCTCATTTTTAAATGAGCGCCTCTTGCTGATCTTAATGCAAGATTAATCCACTTATCATCTGTGTTTTCTTTAACCAATAACATTTTATTCAAAATGGTATATGCTTCTGTAGATGGTTTCATGTCGGCAATGGCAATTACTGCTGCAAGGCGAACCCTATAATCAGCATCCTCAAACACTTTCGCATTTTGGTATGCTTTTAATGCGGTAGGTGATTCTTTAAGCGCTTCTACAGCTGCTTTACGCACACCGCCAGAATTGTTACTTAATGCTTTTGTTGCAGCGGCTATAGCATTTACATTATTTTTTAACAAGCCTAAACCATGCAAAGTCCATAAAGCGTGAATTGTAGGTGCATTCACACCCGCGGCGTCCACATTACTTGTATTAATAATATTTATTAAATCAGGTGCAACGGACTGGTCTTTATTTTCAACCAATAATCGCTGTGCAGTAGTTCTCCAAAACATATTATTATTACGTAATGCTTTTATTAACCCAGCTTTGTCATTTTTATCTAAACTAATGGGGGCATTCACAGCGCCATCCTTATATACCAAACGATAAATACGGCCACGTTCATGATCGCGTAGTGGGTTAATATGCGCATTTCCTTTGCCATTATCAAAACCTTTAGGGGTAGGGTTGTGTTGGATAATAAAATCATACCAATCAGTAATCCAAACATTACCATCAGGACCCACTTCGGATTGAATAGGGCCAAACCATTCATCAGCACTTGCTACTAAATTCCAGCCATCGCCTTTTTCTTTAAATCCAGATCCAACTTGTTCAATAAAATTTTTATGAATTAGTCTTCCGGTAGGTTCACAAACCAATGCTACTTTATTCCAAAATTCTGATGGATAATTTCTTGCAGTGTAAATACTTTGTCCAGCAGCTGCAGTAAATCCTCCAAATACATCCACCTGTCTTAAATTTTTAGTTACCACATGCATTGCATAATGGGCATCAATTTTTTCAGTACCTAATTTTTCAGCATAACCGTTTTTTAATACGCGCTTTGGAACACCAAAAAATACACTATGGGTATTGTTTGCAGTGGAGGCAAATACATCAAATTCCTCCGTAAAGCCAAGCCCCCAGGTGTTATTGGTAGTTCCTCCTAAAAATTCAATGTCATTTACTTTTTTAGTAGTCGGCTTGAAACTATAAATACCCATGCTGAATTCTGTAGTATCTTTTCCTTTGGCATTGACAAATCCGGAATACCCAACGGTTCCCCATAATTTATTGTCAAGTCCATATCTCAAATTAGATGGGCCTGCATGTGTATCTGAAATGCCCCATCCTGATAAAATGGTATCTTTTATATTCGCCTTATCATCGCCATCAGTATCCTTTAAAAATATAAAGTAAGGCGCTTGAGCAACAACTATACCACCATCGGAAAAAGTAAAGCTAGTAGGTATGTTTAACTTATCTGCAAATACGGTTGACTTATCCGCTTTACCATCATGGTCAGTATCTTCTAATATCACAATTTTGTCCTGACCACCTTCTTTGTTTTCTCTTACTTCATTAGGATAATCCACAGTTTCAATGGCCCATAATCGGCCTTTTTCATCCCAATTAATATATATAGGGTTGATGATTAAAGGTTCAGATGCAAAAAGTTGTAAATCAAATCCAACAGGGATTTGTATTAATGATTGCGATTGCGCAGGGGTTAATGCCCCTTGGTATTTGGGTACAGGATTTCTTTTTTCATAATTTGGAATAATGGCCTCTGTGTAGGAAGGGGTAGCAATGGTGTATGCTTTTAAACTAGCGATTGCAGTCTCATTTACCGCCCATAAAATTCCATTCTCCACTAATTGTAAAAATTGTGGATTATTAAAAGTAATCTCATCATGTCCATAAGCGGTATAAAACACTTTGCCTTTCCCTACATTTTGGATCCAAGTGTAGGGTTCTTTTCTATTGCCGTCTTTTCTTTCAGTAAGTACAGTAATATTTTTACTTAAAAGCGTATGCGTATATGTTTCGTCCTTCGTATAGAATGGTGTAATATTTTGAATCAATGGATGATTATAATCCTTAAATATGGAAGGGAAGGAGTCATAGCCATGTTCTTTAAATTGCCCACCAATTAATTCAACTACTTCTGGGTTATTTCTAAAACAATAGGAGGCGCAATGAATTGGAATAAAACCTTTACCATTTTTTACAAAATTCAATAAAGCAGCGGCATGGTTTGCGCTAATGGTATCGTAATTAGCATAAAGAATTAATCCATCATAAGGCTTAAGTGTTTTTTCATTTAAATCATTTATATTAGTGGTGTAAGTAATATTAATTCCTTTTTTAAAATACTCTTTAGACATAATACTTGCTAAAACAACGGATTTGTGATGTTTGCTATCATGTCCTAAAAATAGCAACTCTAATTTCTTAGGTGTTTGCGCATTTAATTGGGTAAATGAAAATGCTATAAAAATTATAGCGAATGTCTTATTAATAAGTTGATTCATTGCATTTGGTTTTAGCATCGTAAGGTTCAAAATAATACCAATAATACATTGGGTAATTTTGAACTATTAAGATATTAAAAATATCAATACAATTTGAATATATTAGACCAAAGGGGACTTTGGTTTAGTTACCGCATTATTAAAATATAGTAATTATGCAAAATGGCCTATTTCTATCTTTACATTTTGTTGATTAAATGCCCAAGGATATCTTTAAATGAAAATCCCTCAGTTAATCTTTCTTTATTTAACTTCTTGTTTTCTACCAATGCCCATAGAATAAACTCTTTCATAAAGTAGGCATCCTCCTTAATGGTATCTGGTGCATATTTTTTTATTAGTGCGTCCAATGGTTTTACATCATCAAGCACTTTGTTATACTGCTTTTCATCAAAATCCTCATATAGTTCAAATCCACCTTCCGCAATAAACCAATCTAATATATCGGAATAAGCATTGCGTTCATTTTGCTTTTCAATTTTACTAATTTTTGGGAATTGGTTTTTGAATAAGGTGTTAATTGCTTTTTCAATTAAATGGGTAGCAATTACTTCTGCACCTTCCTGTTCTCCTTCGTATACTAATTCAATTTTACCTGTAATTGCAGGGATGATTCCCATAAAATCCGATAAGCGGACACTTGTTTTTTTCAACCCATTTTTTAAACATCTTCTTTCAGCGGCGCTCATTAAATTTTCCATGGCGCTAATCGTCATCCTTGCACTCACACCACTTTTAGCATCAATATATTCACTTTCTCTTGCCTCAAAGCTTATTTGCTCAATAATATCCTTGGCTAAATTAGGTAGATAAATTATTTCCTTTTGTGTTCCATTTAATTTTGCTTCCTGCTCAGTTATTTTTTTTGCTACTGAAATATTTTTTGGATAGTGCGTTAATATTTGAGATCCAATTCTGTCCTTTAATGGGGTTACAATACTTCCACGATTGGTATAATCCTCTGGATTAGCGGTGAAAATAAATTGAATATCTAAATTCATTCTAAGTTTAAAACCCCTAATTTGAATATCACCTTCTTGTAAAATATTAAATAAGGCCACTTGAATTCTGGCTTGTAAATCAGGAAGCTCATTAATAACAAATATGCTTCTATTCGCTCTAGGGATCATACCAAAATGAATCACGCGTTCGTCCGCGTAAGATAATTTTAAGTTAGCCGCTTTTATAGGATCCACATCACCAATGATATCTGCAATAGTAACATCTGGGGTTGCTAATTTTTCAAAGAAACGCTCATCACGATGCAACCATGCAATAGGAGTGGCATCGCCTTTTTCATGAATGGTATCCTTTGCAAATCTTGATATTGGATGTAATGGGTCGTCGTTAATTTCAGAACCTGCAACAAATGGAATATACTCATCTAATAATTGAATCATCAATCTAGCTAGTTTTGTTTTAGCTTGACCTCTTAATCCCAATAAGTTAATATTGTGTTTTGATAGAATGGCTCTTTCTAATTCTGGTATCACCGTTTCCTCAAAACCATGAATTCCTTCAAACGCAGGTACGCCTTCTTTTATTTTTAAAATAAGATTATCTCTTAATTCATCTTTGATGCTTTTGCTTTGGTAACCTTGTTTTTTTAAATCCCCTAAAGTTTTAATTTTTTCAATTTTCATAAGAATCTGTTAAGCTATTTATTTAAGTTTCTTTTTTCTATTGGTTTCGTAATCTTCAAATATCATTTCTCCTAATCCCTTTAGTCCGGTATAAAATGCTTTGCCTTGATTCGCTTCTGTAAATTCATTAACAAATTTTTGCAAATAAGGATCTTGTGCAATCATAAAGGTGGTGATAGGGATATGTAGTTTTCGTGCCATTTTTGCTTGGTTGTAACACTTTTCTACAATGTATTGGTCTAGTCCATTACTATTCATGTAATAGGTGCCATCTGCTTCCTTGATACAGCTTGGCTTACCATCTGTAATCATGAATATTTGCTTATTGGTATTGCGTTTCCTTCTGAGTATATCCATGGCGAGTTGTAAACCTGCTACTGTGTTGGTATGATAGGGGCCCACTTTTAAATAGGGTAGTTCCTGAATACTTATTGTCCATGCATCATCACCAAATACTAAAATATCAATGGTGTCCTTTGGGTAGCGTGTGGTAATTAATTCAGCAAAAGCCATTGCCACTTTTTTTGCAGGTGTGATACGATCTTCCCCATATAAAATCATACTATGACTGATGTCAATCATAAGTACAGTACTCATTTGGGATTTTTGTTCTGTTTCTGCAACGACCAAATCATTTTCTGTTAAATTAAAATCACCAATGCCATGATTTATTTGTGCGTTTTTTATGCTCTCTGTTAATGAAATGTTTTCGATGTTGTCACCAAAGTTAAATTCCTTGAACTCTCCATTTTTTTCATCTCCTTGTCCCAGTGTTTTTGTTTTGTGATTTCCTTTTCCTGCTTTTTGCAAATTGCCGAAAATATTATTCAAAGCTTGTTGACGAATGGCTCTTTCAGTTTTGGAGGTAATTTTTGTTTCGCCATTGCCATCCTGATGTATTTCTTCTTTGATGTAGCCTTTCTTTTTTAAATCTTCTACGAAATCGTCAATGGTATATTTTTCGTCAGTGAGTTTATACTCCACATCTAATTCACGCATCCAGCTAATAGTTTCATCAAAATCGCCAGAAGTATGCACAATCAATTCCTTGAAAATTTCGAATAATCTGTCAAAAGGAGATTGTTCTGGCGCTTCGTATGTTTTAAAGTGAAAACCTTTCATTTAATATAATATCGGATAGTAAAGTTAATCGTAAATCTTCATTTTTAGCCAAATTGTTAAAGCTTGAGAAAGGCTTTGATGGATAATTAAAACAAAGTAGGAATTCTTGTAAAGGGAGTAGCTATTTTTCCTCGAAATTCTTTTAGTAGGGTGTAAATTAACCATTTTTAATTTTTGGTCTAAATCAATGTATTTAAATTAATAGCTTATATTTTTTATTTAAATTGCAAACATCATGTAGTTTGTTTATGCTAATTTAATAATGACTATTGTATTATTAAAAAATATATATGATAATATATTAAAAATATTTAAATATAATATCTAATTTCGTAAAAATTAAAAAATGAAAAAAAGTACAATTAAATTTTTAGTATTTATCAGTTTAGCATTCTCCTCTATTTCTTGTGATAAACTTGAAGCGCTTATACCTGATATAAATCTGAATGTTCCTTTAGAGTTCTCCATTGATATAAAAGCTACAGATCCTTGGGAATTAAATACAAGTTTCGAAGTTTCAGGACTCAACGATTCCATATCTAAATATACAAATTTGATTAAAGATTATACCATTGACAGTGTAAATATTACATTAATTGATTTTATAATCGATTCTGCTAATCGCAAATATCTGAGCACGTCAAATACGCAAATCCTTAGTCCTGATTATATCATTTTTTATTTAAATTCTTATACTAAAGAAACTATAATACCTGCTATTTCTTTAGTATATGTTCCCTCTGATAGAAAGAATTATTTAAAAACAGCAACATCTGCAAGTGGAACTTGGATCGATATAGTTGCTAAAGGTAAAAGTGTTAATTTAAACATACCTAGTGATAATTTAAAAACCATTGCAAGTATGTTAAAATCATCCAATAAACTTTCTGGATCTATTTTTGCTTCTACGAATGTTAAGCCTATAAAATTAAAGTTTAGATTAAATGTATTTGCAAAAGCTAAAATACGTTAAACAAATAAAAAATTAAACCATTTATATTTGTTTCAAAGTTAATTGATAGCAGGATTAATGTTCCCTATTCTATATTATAAAAGCCTTCCCCTTATCAATAAGTGGAAGGCTTTTATATTTTGGATTGGATTAGCTCGCACTTCCTGCTCGCTGATCCCTGGTCTTTGGGTACACAAATCCTTCCAATAAATTTTACTTGGGGATTAGCTCGCACTTCCTGCTCGCTAATCCCTGGTGTTTGGGTACACAAATCCTTCCAATAAATTTTACTTGGGGATTAGCTCGCACTTCCTGCTCGCTGATCCCTGGTGTTTGGGTACACAAATCCTTCCCCAATCAATCGCGTTGCGATTGATTGCTTTTCTGCTTCTCGAGGTCACTTGAAAGCAAGCTTTCAGTTCCCTCTTAAAGCAGAAAAGCCTTCCACCGAGTTATCGGGGAAGGCTTTGTGATTCGGATTGGATTCGAACCAATGGCCCTCATCTTAGAAGGATGACGCTCTATCCAGCTGAGCTACCG
>Ga0209107_10000593_pt1 | contig 21032 bp, 14 predicted proteins | sample LakErihyJuly2011_2_FD_187460 | JGI IMG/M metagenome (GOLD analysis project Ga0209107, IMG submission 187460) | Freshwater microbial communities from dead zone in Lake Erie, Canada - CCB hypolimnion July 2011 (SPAdes) (version 2) | ecosystem: Environmental > Aquatic > Freshwater > Lentic >...
ATACCAGGAAAAACTGGAATTATATTTGTTATTACATTAATAATATCATTAAAAATTGTGCTAATACTTAAAAAATATACATTAAATCCAGATCCTTTTATTATATTTTTATCGCGGTTATCATTTAATATTTTCATATTATTTAAGAAAATTATTACTAAATTTACAAAATCTAAATCCTTATTTATCTGTGTTATATTTTTTTCTTTAATTTTAGCACATATACTTTTAACCCTTGCAATAAATAGATTATATTTAACATCATTTGCTGAATTTGTAATATTCTTTATATTTTCGATAGTATCTATATTATAACCTTTTAAATGATTTATTAACATATCAATGTTATTATTATTTGTGGCATCTAGTACATGATTGTTATTCGCACTATTTGCTGTATCTATATATGTATTTAAATATGTTTCAATATTTCTATATCTATAAGAATCCACATTTAATTCTGTTTTATCTTTATCCCAATCTACTATATATTTTACATATATTGTGTTTTGAATTGTAAAATCAATTATAAATATAATAAATAATATGGCTATTATAATTGCAATCCCAGCAAGTTTCAATTTATCATAACCTTTGACTGTTATATTGTTATTAATTAAAATGCAATTATCTATAATATACTCATGACATTTTTTATTATTAAAATCTATATCATCTTTTCCCATCCAATCCCATAATAATGTTATAAATAAAAATACTATTGAAATAATAGTAAATATTATGAATAATTTTAATAATGATCTAGTTATATTCAAAGTAAAATATTTGTCGCAATAATTAAAATGATTGTCTATAAATGTGCTAATAAATAATTTATAATCTACTGTATCGCCTATTAATAATTTACTTTCATCATAAACTTTACTCTTAGATAGTTTATTGTTTTCTATTAATACAACATCATCGCTATATTTATTTAAAATAATATTGATATATACAATGATATTATATACAGCATTTACAAATATCAAGATACTTATTATTATTATTGTGTATATATAAAAATATATATAATATAATGGTAAATAATAATGTTCCTCCGCCATTTGCTCTCTTTATTATTAATAATATTTTAAATTGCTCAATAAAATATCTAAATATATCTAAATAACACCTAAAATTGCCGTTTGAATCTCATCAATCATTAATACTATAAACGCAGTTATAACAGTAATATAATATACTACTTTTTGACGCATATCATTATCTGTATATTTTATTATCATTAATATTATTAATATTATCACAGCATTTAACATAATTTCTGCAACTAAATATAAATTGAAAAAATATACAGCACCCCAATATTCCAATCTAACTATATATAACTTATTTGTAAAATCAGTTATAAATGTGCCATCATCTTTATAACTATTTATTTTAGTTATTATCTCTCCTTTAAAACCCGATTTATTCTCGTCATTAATATATGCAAATAATTTTGTTGATATATCATTCAAATCATCTATAATCTCTCTTTTTTGTAAATTATGTCCTAATAAAGATTTCAAAGATAATGTAAAATCTATTTCATCATCTATTTTCTTAATACCAACATTAGCAACTCTTCCAAATATTAATTTATTTAACTTAATTAATATATACGGGTCATCTACATTATTACGAACAAAATATACATATATAATTATTATATTTAATAATGTTTTATTAATGCTTTTATTATCGATAATCAATATATTATATATACTATTAAAGAATGCGTTTGTATAATTGTTTTGACTATATATTTCTTTATTAAAATTAAAACTATAATTAATTGCCAACATATTTTCTTCAAATTTCCTTATTGTTTCATCTATATTTTCACTATTTGTTTCATCTATAACACTATATTTACCTTTCATATAATTTATATCATTACCGTAAGCAATTTTAATAAAAGCATCGAGTATATCTTTGCTATTAATACTATTATTTAAAATTAAATTGTTATTTACTTCGCTCCGTATATATTCGTCGGCAATAATTAAATCATCATATATAGTCCTTATTCTTTTATAAGTTCCATTGATAAATATGAAAAAATATATGATGCTATGTAGGATACAATAAGCCAATAGAGCAAATATTATTAGTATTAAATAATACCTATTATTTTCTATAATTTTATTAATAAATAACGAATCTTTATAAGCATCTTTATTTATAGCATTATTACCAAATATAAAATTATAAAAATCACCTATAAATGCTAAAAATATGATGAGTATTATTATAAATAATAATAATAATATTATCTCATATAAATTATTATTAGTTTTTACATATAAAGCAGTAGCGTGATTATCATATGACCATAGTAATGTAGTAGGAAATAAGATATATAACCCGTTTAATATATAACCATAAATATCACTTTTTTTTACAGAATCATTTAGATATTTATGGTTATCTTTAATGTCAAATGCATATATTATACCATTTTTACCTATTAATGTTTTTCCTATTACATTTGCATCAGTTTCTAGAGTATCAAGTAATATAATATCAGATATGCTTTTATTTATGTTTATTTCTGGAAGATAACCAAGGTTTTCATTTTTATATTGAATTTCATATATTTTATCTTTTTCGTCTTTATCCTTATATTTAATAAAATATGGTATTTTAATATGCTCATTATCAGAACTATATGTTATATTTTTATAAATTTTAACAAAGTCCTTATCTTTAATTGAATCGATATTTTCTAATTCAAAAAATATATTGTTTCCATCAGTATCAGTTTTAAAATCCTTTAGATATGTTAAATTGATGCTGTTAACAACAGTCCCATCATCATCTTTATTATATATTAAAGTAAACTTTTTCGTATCAATCGTCTGTATTTTGCTACTATCAATATTTTCAAATATATTACGATTATAATAATTATTGGTATTAATTATATTAACATAATTTACTAAACGATAATTATAAATATCTTTTAGTTTATAAAACATCGCATCATCTAGGGTATTATGAACAACAATTTCTTTAATAGAATATACTGTATATAGTGCATAATTGATAATTGCTAATACAAAAATAACTATTAATACTAAAGCAATTAAATATAATATAAAAGTGATAATATTTACTAAGATTTCACTCATTATTTATTAAATATATTCTTATTTAATAATTATAATAAAAATTAACTATATTATTACTAAAAATTAATAACAAAAGCCCCGTATATACAAATAAAGGCCGCTATATACATATATATAGCATTTTTATAAGTGTTAATATAATAATCAAGCGAATAATATATACCACCGTTAACCAACTTATTAAATATTTTAAAATCTATAAACACGAAGTATACAAAGGCAATTGATGAAAATAATATACCACCCAAGACAGCAGTAAGTAATCCAAATTTATAATACATAAGATATGATGATTTATATTCCTTTATTATATTATAACTATCTATTAACTTCTTTCTAATAGCACTATATTTAGTTTTAATTTCATCTAAACTTGATTCAAACTCCGCCTTTTTTTCATTAGGTAATGCTGATTTTATTTTACTAATATATTTCTCTATATTTTCTGGAAATATATTATCAATATCTCTCTCTAATCTACTATAAATACATTTTGAATTATTACACAAATCAGTAATATCAATAATGGTTTTTTTATTATTTGTTTTGTCAGTTATTATAACTGACATACATATTTTAAGATACTTATCAGGATAAGGAGGAGTTATAGTTTTAAGATATTCTGAAAATTCTTTTTCGTCAATAGAAAAAATTTTATGATTATATTTATTAAGTAAATTACAATCTACATTATCTATTATTAAGGTATCGATAATTTTAATATTTTCATGTATTTTCATATCATCAACATTTTCCCCATTATATTCGCTATATATAATATAAGAACGTATTAATAAGGATAATAATATATATATCATAAACCCATATATTAGATAATATTCATTATTACAATTTTTATATATATCATAATTATAATATTTATTTAAAAACAAAATCTTTATTTCATTGGGTAAAGATGTATTTAAGAATATATTTATAATACGATTATACCAAAATATAATAAATAAAATTATATATATTGATAATAACTTAAAATTTTCAAAATTTATTACATTTTTTTCTGACATAGGATAATAATCACAATATTTTAAATTTAAACTATCATAACTAGGGTTAACGTCTTTAGAAGATAATGTACTTAGTTTTACTCTACTATTTGCAAAATTTGTTATTTCTACAATATTTGTAATTAATACAATAAATAACAATAATAGTATTATAACTCTCATTATAGTATCCATAATATCAATTTTCATTTTCTTATACCTTTTATTTATATATATTTTAAAATTTTTATTAAATTGCTTTAAATATCCACAATAATAAGAATATTGTTATAGGATAACTAATTCTTAATAATAATTCTTGGAAATCAGTTAATATATTATCCCCAATATATTTAGATAAATAATAAGTTAGCATTCTATCTATTGAAATACCGAGAACAATTACAAGAGAAAATAATGATAACTTTATTACTTCTGTTCTCTTTAAATTCATTCTATCGAAAAAATTATATTCATTTCCGCGTTTTCTTAAATTTTCATTATTATACATGTTTTCAGTTTGTTTATAGGATTGATTAGGTATTATTGGAATTAATGATGTATTATTCATATGATGTTGTTGTTGTGGAAGTTGTATTTGCGGTGGTTGTTGTATATTTTCGGTTTTATAATGTACTGGTTGTGAATATTGAGCCTGTTGTGCTTGTTGAGCCTGTTGAGCCTGTTGAGCCTGTTGTGCCATTTGAGCCTGTAACATAATTTGTTGTGATTTAGAAGTTTTATCTTCCATAGACATATCATTATTGCTCATTTTGTTATTTTTTTGCATAGAATATGAATTATCCATATTATCTCCCAATAAATTGTCGTCTCCACCATATAATAAACTTAAATCTGTCATAATATCTATATATATATGTGGAAATAAATTATAAAAATACTAGAAAATAATAATCTTTAAGTAATACAGATTAAATGAATAAAAGCATTGATTACGAAAGTTTATTTACATATATATCATTAATATTAGCATTTGCCATATTTATTATATTAATGTATGGATGTTTATCTAATAATTATAGTAAAATAGAAAACTTTACAACAACTCCTTCACAACCTGAAAATGCCGAAATTCTAAGTATGGCAGTAAATGCCACTGGAGGAATAACATCTATAACTCTAAAGGCAGATAAAAAAGGAAAGTATTATAAAGATAAACCACCTCTAATAACTATTGCTATACCTACAACAACTGGTTCTATACAAGCAACGGCTACAGTTGTATTAAATTCTGCTGTAATTGCCGAAACTACACCTGAACTATGCGAAATTGCCAGCATAACAATAGGAACGGCAGGTTCTAATTACGCAACAACCGATATTACTAAAATTACATTCGAAACTATAGAAGCCTACAAAATACGCAATCCTGTAGCCCCAGCAACTACAGTAGCAACTACAGTAGCAACTACAGCAACTACTACAGCAGCAACTACAACAGCAACTACTACGGTAGTAGATACAGAACCTGTAATAGCAGAGATAGCAAATATTACTGTAAATTCTATGGGTGGTATAACATCTATAAATCTAAATTCGACAGCAAAAGGCAAATATTATAAGAATGAACCACCTTTAATAACTATTATGTCTCCAGCAGATACTACAGGAAAACAGGCGAAAGCAGTTGCTAAATTGAAAACAACAACAATTACAAATACATTATTATATGAAATTGATATAATAGATATAACAGAAGCAGGTGAAAAATATGTAGTAGGTGATAGCAATAAAATAAGCATAGAAACTATCGCTGATTATAAACTTCGTACAAATCCTATAATAACTTTAACGGATGATCAAAAACAAAATATAACAACCTTAATAAATGGATGCAGTGCTTTAAATAATAAACAATCCTATGTTACTAAAATTACTAGCAATAATTTAAGAAAACAAGACGTTGATAGTATAATAACAGAGGTTTCTAAATCTTCATAATCTTCTAATCATTATTATTTACAAAATGTTCATTAAATTGTTTTAATTTTATTCCTTCATTACTATAATCAATCTCCTTCTTTTTATAATCATCTATATTGTCACGCGAATATTCTTCATTTTCTTCATCGCTATCTCCTTCTATTTCCTCTTGATAATATTGATAGTCAATATAATTCATTTTGTATTCAGGATTCAATATAGATCCTTCAGGAAATTTATTTTGTTTAGGTTCATAATAATAAATAGCAAAAACAATATTGTGATTAACACCTTTAAAATCATACAATGTTCCTCTATTTGTTTCAAAACGCAATGATATTCTTGATAATTTACCTATAGGATGAAACTCGCGAATAGGTAATTTAGTAATTGCTAATCTTTCGCTATTAATACCAATATTATCTACGCGAAACTTTGCTAAACCTAGTGAATACTTAGAATATGACAACGAGCCAAATAAATGCTCTTCAATTTCAGGACATTTTAATACTATATATTTGTTTCCTATTAAATATACAATACCTGGCGATGTTATTAAATTTTTATCATATTCTATAAAATCTATAACCTTTGTAATTTTTGTATTTAAAATACTATGAAACATTTTATACATTTTACGATCTTTTCTATATATGCTTTTATACTGATATCTATCATTAATATATAAAGGATTTATAGAATTATATAAATCAAAACCGAGATTCTCGTATATGGTTGAACTTTCCATATCAAGTATAAAAGGTAATCTCGAATATATATCTAATAAATTTGTTAATTCTGCGGGTTCTGAATGTTTCTTAAATCCTATCTCGCTATCTTCTTTTTCTTCATAATTTAATAAAAATGTTTTTAATGTATAATCTCCTGTATCAATGCTCATTTTATTGAATATATCAACATAATTTATTAATTCATTTTCTGCATAATTTTTAGTATTATTATCATATAGTTTATGCCATATTGTCAAACCCTTTATTATTACATTATTTCTACACGATACTATTTCATTTGCTTTAAGTTCACGATTATATATTTTAAAATCTTTTATATACAATCTAGCACTATCAATCCAATAACCTTTATAATTACTACCTGTTTTATTTAATGTTATAGGTGCTACAAGACTTCTCCCAATATATTTTTTAATATAAAAAACATTTTTAATAGTTTTTGTTACTGTAAAAGAATAAACATTATTTAATGATAAAGAATTATTAGAAATATAAATATTCCAATTTTTTTCTGATATAGTCCAACATATATGTACTTCATCACTTAAATCTACATCGGTTATGACATGTGTATCACCTTCTATACTACCGTCTCCCATAATAAATTCTATATTATATAGATTTCCAGCAATTTTTTTTAGAAGATTAACAGTCATCGCTGTATAATTAGTGCTTGTTTGTTTCCATAAATGATAATAGCCAAAACTGAAAATACAATAAGTATTATCTTTAGAAGAATCATAATTGTAAGTTGCTTCAGCCTTTATTTTAAATGAATATGTTATTCCTATTTCTGCACCTCCAATTAAAACATCATTTCCAGCACTATTAGTATAATTAGCATATATATTATAAATGTTTATATTATTACTAAGTTCTATATAACCACTATTTTCTAATAATGTGTAGCCATTATTATATGAACAATTATTTGCTATTAAATCGCATGCGAGTTTTTCTGTTACACCATTTTTAATTACGGTATCATTTTCATCAGTTCCTAAATAATAATGTATTGAATTATTTTCAACATCAATATTATACATAGTACGTGGAATACTTGCGTCAATTATTTCCATACCAATTACATTTTTAAAGGGTACTGTAAATTCAACAACATATTTATTAGGATTAGGAAATTTATCTCTGTCTCTATCGGTACTATCTATTAAAAATGTGTAATTTTGTTTAATACTATTATTTTTAAGATAATTAATATCTTCAATAGACATATTAACAATTTACTTATTTATTATACTTATATTATTTTTTATATCTAAAATTGAGTAGCATAGTCGTATAATCCTTTATATATTCAATTTATTTTTATAAATATCTTGGCTTCTCTAGAATCACTTAAATGGTCGCACATGCTGAAGGCATGCCTTAAGAGGTCTCTCTATAGCCTCTTAGAATCCAAACCAAAAAATCTTAAAAATCCTATTTTGAATTTTGAGTACATATCTGGAATTATTTAGAAATTTATAAAAAACTTTAGAAAAATTAGAAAATAAAAAGTTATGTACTCAAATTCTAAAATCATAAAAAGTAAATATATTGGCTTCTCTAGAATCCCTTAAAGGGTCGCCCATGCTGAAGGCATGCCTTAAGAGGCCTCTCTATAACTGCTTAGAATCCAAACCAAAAAATCCTTAAAAATCCTATTTTGAATTTTGAGTACATATCTCTGATATTTCTAATTTTTCTAAAGTTTTTTATAAATTTCTAAATAAATAAAGTTATGTACTCATTTTTAAAATCAAAAAATATAAATATCTTGGCTTCTCTAGAATCCCTTAAAGGGTCGCCCATGCTGAAGGCATGCCTTAAGAGGCCTCTCTATAACTGCTTAGAATCCAAACCAAAAAATCCTTAAAAATCCTATTTTGAATTTTGAGTACATATCTCTGATATTTCTAATTTTTCTAAAGTTTTTTATAAATTTCTAAATAAATAAAGTTATGTACTCATTTTTAAAATCAAAAAATATAAATATCTTGGCTTCTCTAGAATCCCTTAAAGGGTCGCCCATGCTGAAGGCATGCCTTAAGAGGCCTCTCTATAACTGCTTAGAATCCAAACCAAAAAATCCTTAAAAATCCTATTTTTAATTTTGAGTACATATCTCTACTTTTTCTAAAATCTTAAAAGTTTTTTATAAATTTCTAAATAAATAAAGTTATGTACTCAAATTCTAAAATCAAAAAATAGTAAATATCTTGGCTTCTCTATAAATAACGCATAAGTAGAGTAAGTAGACTTCTGGGCTTATTAGATACTTGCTATAGCCTTCAATATATTTCTAAAAATTATTAAAGATCGTTTGTTTAATATAATTGTTATTTGATTCCCTTGGTATATTTTTAATCTTTTTTAGTATTTTAGGAAAATACTTAGATATAAATTCAGTCATGTCGTCATCATTATTATATCTATATATCTTTATAAACTCCTTGAAATATATATAAAATATCGCTCGCAAAACAATATAACAATACGAATGTGTTTTCTCATACCATTTATTATTTCCCTGTTTATCCAATATTTTTTTAGCAATCTTAATATTATGCTCTCTATCCTCTTTAATTATCTTCTTAAATGACGCAAACGTCATATTATTTTCAATAGAATAAAAGATAACATTTATTATAATTGCATAGGTTTCTATAATAGCCTCATTCGGTATTAATACCTGATTATTATCTATTCTACACATACCCCTTATTTTTTCTACATTTTTATTAGACCAATTTTCAAAATGCATATCGTTATTATGATGAAGTAATTCATGTATTATAACTTTTTCATAATCTTCTTTTCTCACAATGTATATATTATGCGAATTTATATATGTAAATCCTCCATTTACATTAACAGCACCTACAGATTCCTTTTTTTTATCTGGAAGTTTGCGTTTTAATGGATTTAATAATATATAATAATTGTTATGCTCATCGGGTTTAATATTAAATAGTTTTTTAATTAAAAATACACGATATATACTATTATATAAATGCCCCTTTATTTTTTTTGTAATTTCTTTGTTTATTAATATATAAAAACTCACATTTTTGTATTTTATATGATAAGCCTTATTACATTCTTCAAAAAATTTAATACAGAAATCCCATTCAAAATAACTATCATTTGCCAATAAATCCTTAAATTTTTCAAAATACGATAATGCTATATTTTCAATAGATATTTCATTAAAATCTATGTTATAATTTTTTTTTATTATTTTATACAATTTATTTTCGTCATTATTCATCTAAAAAAAACTGCCTACTCTCTTTAATCATTGTAGATATATATTTGTCTTCCTTAAGTTTTGAAGAAATTATTAGAAGTTTATTAGACATTATATTCGCATCATTAGTTTTATCACATAATTCAATCGCCCTCTTAATAAAATATGTATATACCTCGGTTTTAATTGAGTATTTTAAATTATTTTGCTTAATATCACAAACCCAATTATTATTTTTATCCAAATATTCCCACATATTATTCTTAATATATTTGTATTTACCCTTCAATATTGTAAATATAACTAGAGATATGTCATAATCTGTGTTATTAATTACACATAAATCTATACAATTATTTATATCCATATAAAATATAATAATAATAAATGCTTATTTATAAATTACCACCAAAAAAAATTACGGCTGCAACCAAAGCAAAACCAGCAACAACCCAACCAACTATTCAAAGAGGTTCAACGGCGACAGACAAACCAGCAACAAATTTACCTGAAGATTTTAGCAATATAGTATCTTTAAGTAAATTACCTTTCTTAAAACATCAGCGATGTTTGAATATGACAATAGAACAATATAAAAACGGAGAACATCTAAATAAAAAAATGTGTTATATTGAGTTTGAATGTACAATCTATGATATTGAAAAAAAAATTATTGAGAAATTGAATGAAGTTAAAAGTAAAATACCTGTTCCATTTATAGAAAATGACAAGATATTAATACCTCTTCCTATATATGTTTCAATAGCCAAGATAATATCTAAGGATAATGAATATCTTTTAAATACTACTTTTGAAATTACCAAAAAATTTCCTAATACTTTTTTTGAAAAATATACATTCAAGGGAATGATGAAAATAATTATTTATATACCAAATTTAATGAATAATAAGGATAAATATTATAATTACTATCCATCATTAGATGCCTATACAAATCAAAACAAATGGATGGAATATATGACGAGCAGAAGTTCTTATTATTTAAAAGCAATAGATTTCTATAATTATAGAACAAACAATCCAATTTATTATGATAATTTATTAAAAAAATCACTAAATAATATATGCTTGGATTTTGGCTGTGTATCTGGAAATGTAGGCGAGGATATTAATCATATGAGAGGAAAACATGGAGGCTCTCTATATATGCCAACAAAATGTCTACAATCTAAAGAATATAGTACACCATTTTATATGAATAGAGATTTTAATGATTTATATTCAAAATCTAGTGAAAAAGGCTTAAAAGCATATGAAGAAAGATTAGAAAAAGCAAAAAAAGATGCTGAAAAAAAGAATGAGAAATCAGAAGATGAAGAAGCCGAGGAGAGAGAGAAAACAGAAGATGAAAAAAATAAAGAAGAAGAAGAGTCGATTAAGGCATCTTTATCTGAAACATTAGGTTATATGGGAAGAGAGGGTATAGACGGAAATAAAATTAATACTAGTTATAATATTAGCATTCTTAATGATATAAATAGTAGAGCCGAAAGTAGTTTTCCTGGTATTCCCGAGATTACTTTTAGTATGTTTAAGTTAGATGAGAATTATTCAGCATTTTCTGGATTATTTCATTATATGCCTTGGGGTAATAAATTATTAAATACTGAATATGTTCTAAATGGCGGTAATACATTTTTCTTTGAAGATACAAAATTTATTTCTAAAGATAAAACTACAACACAATATATAAAATTCAAATCAATAAAAGATAATTTTTATATGGAATTTAATCCCGACGGTATCCTTGCTATATATAATAATGATGGTACTCAAAATAAAATAGTACCATATGCTTCAAAAAATACATTAAAAAATACAACAAATAAGAGAATACATTATGATTCTAATCTGGGAATACATTTTTTAGGTAAATATACAAATCCTGAATTAGGCAATAGTGAAGATACATTATCTATTAATTATAGTACTGAAAATAGAACGCCTCCTTATAGTCTTATATTAGATACTGATGAAAATAATATTGGAAAATTTAAAATATATGATTTAGGATTTAATGTAATATTTAATAATTAAATAATTTATTTTTAGTTTATATATATATATAATATATAATATATAATATTAGAAGAATGATTAATAACGAATGGGATATATTAGATTTATATTTTAAAAATCATAAATATCCTTTTACAGGACATCATTTAGATAGTTATAGAAATTTTATTAAAGTAAAGATACCTGAAATAATAAAATCTAATAATCCTATTACTATGATTAAAATGGACGATAATAATAATTTAATAGTTAAAGTAGATATTTATGTAGGTGGAATAAATAGTGACGAAATATATGTAGACAGACCTATATTATTTGAAAATGGTATATCTAAATTGATTACTCCAAATGATGCTAGAATGAGAAATCTAACATATGTATCTAATTTATTTTCAAACGTTGTAGTTAAAATTACAAATAATAAAGGAGAAATAACTAATAGAGATTTCAAAAATGTTTCAATCGCTAGTATCCCTATTATGCTTCATAGTGATATATGTTTATTAAAAAATAATGGCTCAGATGTATTGAAAATATTAGGAGAATGTCCATATGATACAGGAGGGTATTTTATTATAGATGGAAAAGAAAAGGTTATAATAGCACAGGAAGATATAGTAAAAAATAAATTATTTACTAGCGTTTTAAATGAAGATCCCGATGGTTGTAGTTATAAAGGAGTAATACGTTGTGTTGCCGATAATGGTTCTGTAAAACCATATAATATAGAGTTTTTTTATGTTGATACTCCAATAAAAAGCGAAGGTATACATAGTGAAGAAAAAGTGAAAATTACATATTCTTCTAAGAAATATAATTATGGATCTATATTGGTTTCGCTTCCTTCATTAAGAGAGAAAATACCAATATTTATTTTATTCAGGGCATTGGGTATAGAGAGTGATAAAGATATATGTAATATTATATTTGGAGAATATGGAAATGATGTTGAAAAACAATATTTTGAAAATTTTATTAGACCTTCTATAATAAGTTCGCTATACAAAGATCAAGATAAAGAAGAAAAATATATATATACACAAAACGATGCTCTTGAAAATTTATTATATAAATATAAAAGATTATACAAAACAACTACGGTAGAACATATAAAATCTATAATAATTACTGAAATATTTCCAAATATAAAAGAAATAGAAGATAAAGGCAAGTATTTAGGCTATCTTGTTTTTCAATTTATTAAAACTGTAATAGGAACTTTACCTGTTAGTGATAGAGATAGTTATATATATAAACGCGTTGATATTAGTGGGTTTAAATTGACTGAACTATTTCAAGAATCTTATACAAAATTACGTGATGATATTAGAATTAGAATAGATAGAGAATATTATTATGGATCTTATAAAGATAATGAAGAATATAATGAAATTGTAAATAAAAACAATATTTATAAACTAATAGATAATTTATTGATAACTAATATATTTTCGAAATCATTAAAGGGTAGATGGGGTATGACAAGTGAAACTGATCCAGAACTTGGAATTGTTCAGGATTTATCTAGAATTAGTTATATTGGATATTTATCACATTTAAGACGTGTAAATATACCACTTGACAGAAGTCTTAAAATTACAAGCCCGCACAGATTACATTCACAACAATGGGGTATGATGTGTCCATTTGAAAGCCCCGATGGTGCTTCTATAGGATATCTTAAAAATTTAGCATTATTGACAAAAATAACAGCAGGAATTAATGTAGAAAATATTAAAAATTGTTTGATAGATATTGGCGTAATTCCATTAAACAAATGTAATTTTATAGTAAATAAAAACATTACGGCTGTATTTTTGAATGGAACTCTATATGGTTATACAGGCGATCCTATATTCATTACAAGAATATTGAAAGCCTATAGAAGAAACGGGTTTATTAATATATTAATATCTATATCTTGGAATATTCCAAACAATGAAATAAGAATATTTACAGAAGCGGGGAGACCATGCCGACCTCTTCTAATATTAAAATATAACCCCGAAGGTGAATATCCACATAATGAAATATTAGTATATAAAAATAATTATACAAATTGGTTTGATATGCTTAATGGTTTATATAATAAACTAAAAGATAATGAAAAAACGGATGATTATTATTATAGAGATGTGTATAAAAAACCGATAGATGAAGGAGACGATGATATATTAAACAGTATTGATAAAACAACGGGTGGCTATGTATCAGCCTTCTTAAATATTGGTGGGAAAAAATCTAAATCAACATCTGTTGAAGATCAAGATACAAATAGTTATAATTATAGAAAAAAATATGATAAAATATTGATTGAATTAGAAAATAAAGGTGCGTGTATAGAATATTTAGATAATGAAGAAACGGATACGTGTTTAATAGCAATGAACAAAGAGGATATAACACCTCGTCATACGCATTTAGAAATACATCCATCGACTATATTGAGTGTAGTTTCTGGAAATATACCTATGTGTAATCATAATGCTGCCGCTAGAAATGTATTTCATGCCGCACAATCTAAACAAGCGATAGGAATGTATGCTACAAATTTCAATAAAAGATTTGATACTATGAGTTATGTTCTACATTATCCGCAAAGAGCAATAGTAAATACTCGTATAGCCCAATATACATCTAGTGATTATATGGCTAATGGATTTAATACAGTTGTTGCTATAATGACATATTCTGGTTTTAATCAAGAAGATAGTATAATGATAAATAAGGCCGCAATAAATAGAGGATTAAACTATTTATCATACTATAAAACTATCGCGGCAACAAGTAAAATAATTTCTGATACTGAAAGAATAATATTTGGAAATCCTAAAATTATGATAAGTAATGGTGTTAAAATAGAAAAGTATAAGGAGAATAAGAGTTATTCATATATAGATGATAATGGTTTTATTAAAAAGGGCGTGTATATACCACAAGGTCAGGAAGTAATTATAGTAGGTATGATAAGGGTTGAAGAAAAATATAAAGAGACCATAAGTGGTAAATTAATAGAACAGGTAAAGGAGACAATATATACCGATGTTTCTATAAGTACTGATAATTCTTTATATGGTACAGTAGATGACGTATATATATCTAATAAATTGTCAAGCGAAGATTCTATAATATGCAAGATTAAATTTTTAAAAATTAAAAAACCCGAATTTGGAGATAAACACGCATCGCGTCATGGTCAAAAAGGTGTAATTGGAATGATAATTCCTGAAGAGAATATGCCATATACAAAGGACGGTATTAAACCAGACATTATAATAAATCCTCATGCTATCCCATCGCGTATGACAATAGGACATTTGGTTGAATGTATATTTGCTAAAATGTGTTGTATTGATGGAATATTAGGAGATGCTACTGTATTTATTCCAGTAGATAACGATGTAATATATAAAAAATTAGAAGATAGAGGATATGAAAAATATGGAAATGAAATTTTATATAATGGATTTACGGGTAGACAAATAGATACAGAAATATTTATAGGGCCGACATATTATTTTAGATTGAAACATATGGTTGCTGAAAAAATTAATTCGCGTGGTTGTGGAAAAGGATTATTGGGAGAATTTCGTGGAAAACCACCAATTACTCCTTTAACTCAGCAACCAACAGAAGGTCGTAGAAAAGGCGGTGGTTTACGTATTGGAGAAATGGAACGTGATACTGTATTAAGTCATGGTTTATCTATGTTCTTAAAAGAAAGTATGATGGAACGCTCAGATAAATATATATGGTGTGCTTGTAAAAGATGTGGTACTCTCGTTGCTTTAAATATTAAAAATAATGTAAATGTTTGTAAAAATTGTAATAACGATGATCTAACTCTAATAGAAACTCCATATTCATTTAAACTTTTAATCCAAGAGTTTGAGGCTATGGGAATACAACTGCGTATAAATACAGAAGATATTGAAATACCGCATAATAAAGTAGAAAATTATGTATATAAAGACAGTGATTCGAGTGAAAATGATGTAAATAGCGAAGATGCCGATAGTAGCGAAGGTGGCGACAGTAGCAACAGTAGTGATAGTAGTGATAGTAGCGATAGTAGTGATAGTAGCGATAGTAGTGATAGTAGCGATAGTAGCGATGATGAAGAATATTTAAAATATAATAAAAATGTTAGAAAAGTCATGGAAATATATGATAAGAATTTTATAAAAACTAAAAAAATTAAAATAGGTGGTTCTTTAGAAGAATTTGAAGAAGAAGATGAAGGTGTAGAAGAATACGAAGAAGATAATGAAGAAGATAATGAAGATTACGAAAGTGAAGATGAAAGTGAAGATAATGAAGAAGAAAGTGAAGAAGATGAAGGTGTAGAAGATAATGAAGAAGAAAGTGAAAGTGAAGAAGATAATAAAGAAGAAAGTGAAAGTGAAGAAGATAATGAAGATTACGAAAGTGAAAGTGAAGATTACGAAAGTGAAGAAGAAAGTGAAGATGGTGAAGAAAGTAGTGGGGGTGATAATGGTCAAAGTGGTGGTAATATAAACTATGATAAAAATGGTTATGATTTATTAAATATAGATAATGGGAATAATGGTAATTTAGGGAATAATGTATTTGATAATTTAATTACAGGGAATGGTGGAAGTTATGAGAATAAAGAACAAGTTGTTGAAAATGATGAAAGTTTAGTAAAGGTGATAACTCTTGTTTAATATTATAATTTATTTTTTTAAAATAATTAAATTATTAGATAGTATAGTAAGTATAAAAAATGGAGGCTTTAGAAATAGTATTATATTTTATATTAACAATTATATTAATAGCATTAGTAGGTGTTTTAACATGGTTAATATATGATTATTTTAAATATAAAAAAGAGCAAGGGGATAAAAATACTAACATAATAAATTACTCGGATAGAAATGACAATACTATAAAAAGAGATTTACACAATGAAATGAATAAATTATATTCCCAAAATTCAAATTATATAGTATCTACATCTAATGTTTTATTAAATTATTCTAGCAATATAGGGATTAATAATTATGATTATATTTATTCAACTTCAAATAAATTATTAGACATTTCTAATAGCAATTATAATAAAGGATATAATTATATTAATTCAACATCAAATCAATTATATACAGATTATACTCGTGTAAATAATATACAAAACGATAAGATATTTCATTATTCAAGTAATTTAGATAAGTATTCATCAAATATTTCCAAAAATTTAGACAAATATTTTACATTTGGAGTAAATACAAATGATGTTAATACTAAAATATATGAAAGAAATTGGGATATTACAGGAACAAATAATTTAAGTTTAATAAAAGATACAATCGCTGTAAATAATTTAACAGCAGAGAAAGGAATGAGAATAAATACTTCAAATGTCAATAATGTATATAAAGGTCTCGAATTGTGTAATAGAGATGGTAATAATTGTTATAATTTTTATGTAGATAATGATAAATTAAAGGTAAGTAATTCTACATGGAATCAAACAAGTAATATAGTATTTTCTTATATTCCACCAAATTAAAATAATTAAATAATATAGAGATTATAATATATAATGAAATATAAGGATTTGTTATTATTATTATTGACAATAATATTTGTTATTTTAAGTATATTTTATATTATTAGTATATGTAATTATAATGTGAAGGAACTATTTGTTACAAGATATTTCGCCGAAGCAGATTCTTGTGAACTAAAAATATTACAAAGTGAGCCGACGCTTTCTAATACCGCTGATTATACTAGTATAAGTATGAGAAAAGGTATGTCTATTAGCGATTATAATGAAAAATACAATTGTAATAACGATTATTCATCTTATATGTCTAAATATACAGATGTTAAAAATAGAGATTTATTATTTGCTTATAAATGTATTAATATAAACCCCAAAGATCTTGTTGACGAGATAAATAAAAAAACGGATAAAATCTTATTATATTATGTTGATAAATTGGTAGAATATAATAATGTATCACAATTACATACATTAATAGATAACAAAATAAAGGAGATAATACAGTCTTTAAAAAATAGACCTTCTAATGCAAATATGAACTATCTATATTTTCCAATATATGTATGTATATCTCAAGCACCATTTTTAAATAATAATGTTGAACCATTGGCTATAACAGATTCTAACAGAGGTGCAAATAATGATAATTATATTGCTTGTTCCTTAAAATATATTGCATCAAATAATAAAACCGATTGTAGTGAATCACAATCAATGAAAGCAGAATACAGTATAATGTTTTTAGGTGTTAAAAATAATGGCGATATGATGAACGATAGTGAAATAGGTCTTGTAAATGAAAATATTACATTATTTAGAAGTATATTAGTCTCACATAATAGTAATAGTAGACAATGTTTTTTAAATTGTGGAACTTCTGATTCTTCGCATTCGTGCGGATGTTTAAATAAGGATAATTCTTACTCTAACTATAATTCAAGATGTATAACAGATAATAAAAAAGTAGATTACAGTATTGTATATTTTGTAAATCCATATTCTAATAATTATTCTAATGATGAATATAAAAATGCTCCTGATGGCATGAATGCTTTTAAATGGTATGGTGGTAAGAATTGATAAGTTAATCATCATCGTCAATGAATTTAATTTTTTCAACAGGAAGCATTTTAAATTTTTCTACTTTTTCCCAAAAAATATTAATTTTTTCACTAATATCATTCCATTCATTTTTATTAAATATTACTCGTTGTGTATTTATTTTGTCTAATTTCCAATAATTTAATTTTACAAATTCATATATATCGTTTTCAGGATTTTCATTAAAACTTTTTATTTTCTCATTAATATCTTCATTATTCTCTGTAAAGTTCTTATTATTATCACTATATAAGTAAGTATATTCTCCTTTTTTTGAAATATATTCAGCAATTATACCATGTTTAATACTATCGTCTTTATAACTGCCAAATTCTTCTATATATTCTATTTTATCAATTATTAGAAACTTGCATTCTATATAATCACATTCATTTAAATTACATACAGCGAGTTGTCCTTGTATCTGCATCAAGTATTTTTCTGGTATATAAGTATCTATTATTTCGCGACTATAAGGACATTTGATTTCTATCATAATTCCTAGTTCATTAATTCCATCAGGAGAAGCACCGAAATGTTGATTGTTTTTATCACAAATAAGACCAAATTCATATATATTAATATCTTTGTTAATCTCAGAGTATATTCGCGATGCCATAGGTTCAAACATAGTACCCCATTTTAATGCTTTGATACCATTATAATTAATGTTATCTTTAGTGATTTTAGCCTTTTTCTTGGCTATTGTATCGCTAATCTTAGTATTTTTAATAGCATCATATAAATCACTAGCAGTTAGTCTATTTTCTCGTGCATCAAACCATTCTTTTGTTCTCTGTTTAATAACAGGTTCTTTTACAAGTTCTTTAAGAATCTTTCTATAACTATTAATTTCAGTGATTCTTGATTTAATTGTCTTTTTATTAATGTTTTTATCTTTATGTTTTTCATATATATACTCTATCTTGTTAATATCTTTAATACAATTTTGAATAATATGTATCATTTCATTATCGATTATGTTATTAACTGCAATTGTATCAGTCATATTATAATAGAATGATATATATTTATATGGTTTCACACGAAAATTACATAGCGTTTTGAACTTCAATTTCGCATTTTTTCTTATATTGCTTAGAATCTTTGTATTTTTTATCAATCGCTGCATTGATTTTATTATACAGTTGCTTATCCATAAAATTAATTTCATTAGCGTTTGAAGTCATTTTTTTATTTTTTGTTTTTAGTTCATACAGTTCATTGATTTCAGTAATTTTCTTAGTTAAAATGACATCAAATGAAGAAGATGATATCTCAGTTGTAAATTCTTCGTTAATTTCTGGAGATGACATTAATATAATTATAATTATACATTATAATACAAAATCATTTTTTATATAACTTTCATTTTGCGGCTATCATAAGCCCAATGAAGTAATGTTTGTCTTAATCTGGGATATATTTTTTCGCTATTGCTTCGTAATTCATTTACTTTATTTTGCAGTTGATTCTTAAATCTACCTGTCGGGCCTGCTGATTTTTTCCATCTGTTTATTTGGCGAATATCATCATCAGTTCTGCGTCCATTATAAAAATTACAATACCATTCTATCCACCCATAAGGATCTATATCTTCCTTAATCCAATTCTTTTCCATCCAATATTCATAACTAGTTCCAACTTCGACTTTATAATAATTTATACTTTTATCATATTCTTGTTTAATTAATAAATTATCTGGAATATCCTTGAGAAATTTAAAACTCTTATGATGATTTTGATATATTTTTTTAGTTTTAGGAGATTTAATTTTTCTAAAATATGAGCCTCCCATAATACCCATATTAAACATATCTTTTGGTGTAATATTTGGTCTAAATTCTGGATGATCTTTAAAATATATACTCATTATCTATTATATATTCATTTAATAACTATAAAATTTAGTGATATTAAATAATTTATTATAAAAAAATTTGCGTGATTCTAATTGTAAATAGGGGTGCGTTGTAATTTTATCATCACTTACACTATCATACATTTCAATAATCTTATTATATGTTATATGTTCAAATATTTATATATTATTCAACTATTTTTTAAGAATTTTTAGTTTGAATTCTAAGAGTCTATAGAGAAGCCTCTTAAGGCATGCCTTCAGCATGAGCGACCCTTAAAGAGATTCTTAGAGAAGCCAAGATATTTACTTTTTTTGATTTTAAAATTTGAGTACATAACTTTATTTATTTAGAAATTTATAAAAAACTTTAGAAAAATTAGAAAAATCAGAGATATGTACTCAAA
>Ga0209107_10000594_pt1 | contig 21032 bp, 14 predicted proteins | sample LakErihyJuly2011_2_FD_187460 | JGI IMG/M metagenome (GOLD analysis project Ga0209107, IMG submission 187460) | Freshwater microbial communities from dead zone in Lake Erie, Canada - CCB hypolimnion July 2011 (SPAdes) (version 2) | ecosystem: Environmental > Aquatic > Freshwater > Lentic >...
AAGCCTCCGGGTCGGGCAAGGTGTCGGGCGCGGGCTGGCAGTACTGCATCAGCGGCTCGCCGATCTCCTTGAGCTGGGCATCGGTGCGCACGCCGGCGAACTGCGAGGGACGGTCACGCCGGGGCACGCGGCCGAAGGTTTCGTAGTCGTGCCAGTAGAAGGTGAAGTCGTTGCTCATGGTGCACCGGACAAAGCAAACGGCCCGCTGGATGCCAGACGGGCCGTGAAAACTGTGGAAAACCGCAAATAACCGCGAGAAAGGGGCCGCTCCGCTGACGCGATTGTGCCCGCAAGCCGACTCGATGCCGCTCCTCCCGATGGGGGGAGCAGCCGGGGCTCAGCGCTTGCGCAGCACCACGCTGCCCACCGAGTAACCCGCCCCGAAAGAGCAGATCACGCCCACATCGCCCGACGCCAGGTCGGTGCGGTGCAGGTGGAAGGCGATGATGGAGCCGGCCGACGAGGTGTTGGCGTACTCGTCCAGGATCAGCGGCGCCACGTCCGGCGTGACTTCGGCACCGATCAGCTTCTTGACGATGAGCTGGTTCATCGACAGGTTGGCCTGGTGCAGCCAGAAACGGCGCACGTCGGCGGGCTGGATGCTCAGGGCCTCCAGCTGGCTTTCGATGTGGGCCGAAGCGATGGGCACCACTTCCTTGAAGACCTTGCGGCCTTCCTGGCGGAAGGTCTTGTCGCGGGCCAGGGGGTCGCTGTCTTCGCTGCGGTTGAGGTAGCCGAAGTTGTTGCGGATGTTGTTGGAGAACTGCGTGGCCAGTTGCGAACCCAGCACTTCCCACTGCTCGGCCGAGGTGGCGGTGTCCGCGCGTTCGACGATGGTGGCCGTGGCCACGTCACCGAAGATGAAGTGGCAATCGCGGTCTTTCCACTCCTGGTGACCGGACGTGATCTCGGGGTTGACCACCAGCACGCACTTGGCCGAGCCGTTCTTGACGGCGTTGACGGCCTGCTCCAGCGCGAAGGTGGCGGCCGAGCACGCGACGTTCATGTCAAAGCCGTAGCCCTTGGCGCCGATGGCGTTCTGGACCTCGATGGCGATGGCCGGGTAGGCGCGCTGCAGGTTGGAGCAGGAGCAGATCACGGCATCGACATCGGCACCGGTTTTGCCCGCTGCGGCCAGGGCCTTCTTGGCGGCTTCCACGGCGATTTCGGCGAGGATGGACAGCTGGTCGTCGCTGCGCTCCTGCAGGCGCGGGTACATGCGCTGGGGGTCCAGGATGCCGGACTTCTCCATCACGTAACGCTGCTTGATGCCCGAGGCCTTCTCGATGAACTCGCTGCTGGAGTGCGTCAAAGGCTGGCGCGTGCCGGCTTCGATCTCGGCGGCGTGCTCGGCATTCCAGACGTCCACGTAGGCGTTGAACGAGGCCACCAACTCGTCGTTGGTGATGGTGTGCGGGGGCTGGTACAAACCCGTGCCGCTGATGACAACTGCGCTCATGGCATCGCAAGTTCAAGACGAAAAGCCGGATTCTGCCACCAATCCCCTGCGCAAGCACCCGGGCAAGCCGGGCGAGTCCTGGGGTTGGCACTGGGGTCAACACCCCTGTGGCGCAGCATGTCTGTGCGACGATACCGGCACCTGCATGGAGAAGACCGCATGAGTGACGATGTGCTGGCAGTACCCACCGACCTGAATGGACTGCGCAAACGTGCCATGCGTGCGGCCTTGCTGTGGGCCATCGTGGCCGTGACCGCGACGGCCGCCTTCACCTGCGTGCGCCTCAACAACTTCTACCGGGAGACCCACACGCGCGGGCAGCAGCGTCTGGAGATCCTGCGGGACAACGTCGAGGCCCACTTCCACACCATCGCCGGCCTGTCCCATGCGCTGGCGGCGCAGCCGGACATGACCCAGTTCCTGCTGCACACGCCCGTGCCTCCCAGCACGGGCTCCCAGGCGCAGCAGCGCTTGCGGCTGCAGTCCGGGTTGCTGTCACGCGACACCGTGCAGCGCATGAGCACGCGACTGGAAGAACTGGCGCACTGGTTCCACCTCCGCCAAGCCTACATCCAGAACACCGAAGGCACGTCTGTGGCCGACAGCGACCTCAGCCCCGAGGCCTCCACGCTGGGTGCCAACTTCGCGAACCGGGAGTACTTCCAGCAAGCCATGTCCGAAGGCCTGGGCTTCCAGTTCGTGATGGGGAAAATCAGCCAAAAGCCTGGCTTCAATTTCTCGGCACGCATCAGCGACAACGGGCACGCGCTGGGCGTGCTCATCCTCAAGACCGACCCGACCGCGATGCAGCGCCTGTTCCGGGACACGGCGGGGCGGGTGATCAGCATCGTGGACCGCAACGGTGTGATCGTGGCAAGCAACCGCCCGTCAGACCTGCTGCAGTCCGTGCCCGACGCACGGCCCACGAACCTCACCGCATCGGAAATCCTCGCTGTGTACCTGCGGACGCCGCAGCCTCTGCCCTGGCCGAAGATCATGGTGGGCTTGGCGGGTGAGGCCTGGCCAGGCACGGAGATCGACGGCAAACGCTACCTGGCGCAAAGTCTGGCGCTGGACGGCTATCCCTACCGCCTCTGGGTCTGGGCCCCCTTGACCCAGGAGCCCGACATGATCGCCTCCGGCGCCATCGCCGCCCTGGCCGTGACCAGCCTGGGCTGGGCGCTGCTGTGGGCCTGGTGGCGCCGCAACGAACGCAGGCACGCGGTCGAACATGCGCGCCACGAAGCCCTGGAGATGACCCGGGCGCTGCCCCTGGGCCTGTTCCGCTGGCGCATCAGACCCGATGGCAGCGGCCATTTCAGCCACGTGGGGCAAGGCGTCGAACGCATCTTCGGTGACGCCTGGCCCTCGCTGCAAGCGAACCCGCAATCGCTGTGGCGCCTGGCCAGCCCGGACGCGTCCAGCCCTCCTGAGCAAGCCGTCGAATTCGAATGGCGTCACGACGGCCAGTCGCGCTGGCTGAGCATGAACAGCGCTGTCGCGCAAACGGTCGCGGGTGACACGGTCCATGATGGCTACTGGCTCGACGTGACCGCCCGCAAGCGCGCCGAGAGCCGCTTCGATCTGGCCTTCGAGCACGCCCCGACGCCCTTCCTGTTCGTGCACCGGCACAAGGGCATCGTGCGGGCCAACCCGGCGGCCGTGGCGCTGTTTGGCGACCAGGGCGGGCGCGGTCTCCTCGGCCTCAAGCTCTGGCAGCCACCGCTGAGCGACCCGCACCCCGAGGGCGAAGCCGCCGTTGAAGCCCAGGTGCAAACGATGATGGACCGGTGCCGCGAAGGCCGCAGCGCGATGCGCTTCGATTGGCGCCACACCCGCACCCTCGACACCGGGATGACGGAGCCTTTCGATGTCGAGGTGCGCCTCATCAGCCTCGCCGAAGAAGACCCGGACCTGTACTTCGCCATGATCGAGGACGTCACGCAACGCCGGCAAACCGCGGCGGCCTTGCAAGCGGCCACCGACGCCGCCGAGGCCAACACGCGGGCCAAATCGGCCTTCCTGGCCAACATGAGCCACGAAATCCGCACGCCCATGAACGCCATCATCGGCATGACCCACCTGGCGCTGGAAGAGCATCCGCCGGAGAAGGTGCGCGGCTATGTGGCCAAAGCCCACCAGGCGGCCAGCAGCCTGCTGCAGATCCTCAACGACGTGCTGGACCTCTCCAAGATCGAGGCCGGCCACCTCGTGCTGGAAAGCGTGGACTTCGCGCTGCAACAGGTGCTCGACCAGGTCAACGACGTCCTGGGCCTGCCCGCCGAGCGCAAGGGGCTGGAGCTGCTGTTCAGCGCACCGCCCGACCTGCCCAGCCACCTGCAGGGCGACCCGACCCGGCTGCGCCAGGTGTTCGTCAACCTGGGCTCCAACGCCGTGAAGTTCAGCGAGTCCGGCAGCGTGACCCTGGGGCTGGCGCTGCAATCGCAAAGCGGCCAGGACGTGGTGCTGCACGGCTGGGTGAAAGACAGCGGCCCCGGCCTGGCCAAAGGCGACATCGACAGGCTGTTCCGGCCCTTCACGCAACTCGACGCCTCGACCACACGCCGCCACGGTGGCACGGGCCTGGGCCTGACCATCTCGCGGCAACTGGTGGAGCACATGGGCGGCCGGATGTGGGTGGAGAGCGAGCCCGGCCATGGCGCCACCTTCCACTTCACCGCCCGACTGCAACTGCCTGCGCAGCCGCGCCCGATGGCGCCGAAACGCGAAGACTGGCGCGGCAAGCGCTTGCTCATCGTCGATGACCACAGCGATGCCCGCGAGGTGCTGGCAGGCATGGCCAGCGGCCTGGGCCTGCTCGCCGATGTCGCCGCCGATGCCAACGAGGCCATGCGCCTGCTCGATGCGGCCAGCACCCCTTACGACTGGCTCTTGCTGGACTGGCTCATGCCCGGCGTGGACGGCGTCAAGCTGGCACGGCAAATCCTGGCGCGCCCCAGCGAACAGCAGCCCTGCATCCTCCTGGTAACCGCGTTCAACCAGGAAGAGGCCATGACGGCCGCCAGCGACGTGGCACTGGCCGGCATCCTGACCAAGCCCGTGAGCCCCTCTTCGCTGTTCAACGCCCTCAGCCGCAGCATGGCGATGCCCTTGGCCGCGGCCGATGCCCTCACCACCCCGCCTGCTCGGGCCCCATCCCTGGGTGCCATCGGTCGGACAGACAAGGCCGCTCCACAAGCCATCCCGGCCACCCGCCCGACGCCCTTGGCCGGCACCCGCATCCTCCTCGTCGAAGACCAGCCGCTCAACCAGGAGCTGGCCCTCGAACTGCTGGAGCGGGCCGGTGCCGATGTCACGCTGGCGGACGATGGCCAGGCCGCACTCGACAGGCTGTCCGCGGCCGCCACACCCTTCGATTGCGTGCTGATGGACTGCCAGATGCCGCGCATGGACGGCTACACCGCCACCGCCCACATCCGCCGCGACGCGCGCTGGCAGCACCTGCCCATCATCGCCATGACGGCCAGCGCCCTGGTCACGGACCGCGAGCAGGCCCTCCTGGCCGGCATGAACGACCACGTGCCCAAACCGCTGGACGTGCAGCAGATGTTCAGCGTCATCGAGCGCTGGGTGAAGGCGGGTCGCAAGGCGACGGCGCGCGGCTCATCCCACTGAAGTGCCCCGAGGTGCCGCTCAGAAGGGCACCTCGCTGCGCCAGCGCATGGGTTCTCCGCTCAAGGGATGGGGCAAGCCCAGCTCGGCCGCGTGCAAGTGCATGCGGACAGGCGCATCGCCCCCCAGACCCAAGCCTTGCGGCGCATACAGCTCATCGCCCACGATGGGGTGGCCGAGCGCCAGCAGGTGCACGCGCAGCTGGTGCGAGCGCCCCGTGACCGGCTCCAGCGACACCCGGGTGCGCTGCGCCACCTCATCGCGTGAGACGACGGTGAAGCGCGTCAGCGAAGGCTTGCCGCGCTCGAAACACACCATCTGCCGGGGCCGATGGGGCCAGTCGGTGATGAGGGGCAGGTCGATCTCACCGGCATCGTCGGCCACCACGCCATGCACGATGGCCTCGTAGCGTTTGTCGGCCAGACGCTGCTCGAAGGCCAGGCTGAGGGCGCGCTGCATGGCCGCGCCCCGGCCCATCACCAGCAGGCCCGAGGTGGCCATGTCCAGGCGGTGCACGATCAGCGCATCGGCCCAGCGCTGCTGGACGCGCAGGGCCAGGCAGTCCTGGCGATCGTCGCCCCGCCCGGGCACCGACAGCAGGCCGGCCGGCTTGTTGAGCACCACCATGGCCTCGTCCAGGTGCACCACGTCCAGGCCGGTGTCGGGCGGCGGGTGGTAGCCCATGCGCTCGGCAGGCACGGCTCACACCACCTTGCGCGCTGGCGCACCACCGTCACGGGCCGCATAGCGGCGCGCCATGACCGCGCACACGAACAGCTGCAGCTGGTGGTAGAGCATGATCGGCAAGATCAGCACGCCCATGGCTGCGCTGCCCCCGAACAACAGCTTGGCCATGGGCATGCCCGAGGCCAGCGTCTTTTTGGAGCCGCAGAACACCGCGACGATCTCGTCCTCCACCGACAGGCCCATCGCGCGGGCCATGCGCTTCGTGACCCACAGCATCGGGAAGAGGAACAAGGCCGCACCGGCCATGGCCTCGGCCAGCAGCAACGGCCCGTGGCGGGTCCACAGGCCATCGGCCACCGAATCGCTGAAAGCCGACCACACCAGCAGCACGATCACACCGCGGTCGAACACCGTGGTGACAGGTTTGATGCGCGCGAACCAGGCCGACAACCAGGGCCGCAGCAGGTGCCCGACGACGAAGGGCAGCAGCAGCATCTGCGCCACCTTGAGCATGGTCTGGCCCACGTCCAGCGCCTGGCCGGCCGCGCGCAGGTCAGCGCCGATCACCAGGCTGACCAGCAGCGGCGTGATGAACACGCCCAGCAGCGTGGACAGGGTCGCGTTGACCACCGCTGCCGCCACGTGCCCACGCGCCAGCGCCGTCATGGCCACCGAGGACGACACCGTGGACGGCAGCACCGCCAGGTAGAAAAAGCCCATCAGCAAATCGTGCGGCACGGACTTGCCCAGCACCCCGGCCCACAGCGCCCACCACAGCGGGAAGAGCACGTAGGTGCACAGCTGCACCAGCAGGTGCAAGCGCCATTGCGCCGCGCCTTTCTTCAGGCTGTCGGTGGACAAACCCATGCCGTGCAGGAAAAACAGCAGGAAGACGCCGATGTCGGTCACGCGGCCCAGGTGCAGCACGCCCTCGCTGCGGCCCCAATCGGGCTGCACGCTGGCCAGGGACACGGCGGCCACCATGGCGATCAGGAACCAATCGGCGGCCCCGCGGACGCGGCGTCGCGGTGACTTCAAGGGGCGGGCAGGAGGGGAGAACAGCATCTGGGCTTGGCTCATGGGCGGGAAATTGGCGGGGGCGGCACGCCGCCAGCCGAGGCCACATTGTCTCCGCTGGCGCACCCTGCCCGCTTGCTGCCAGAATGGACGCCACGCAGACATCCACGGAGTTCCAGCATGGCCCACCCTTTTGCCAAGACCGTCCAATCTTTCGAGACCGCCTCTGGCAAGTCCCTGAAGTTCTACTCCCTGCCCGCGCTGGCGAAGGTGCACCCGGCGGTCAAACGCCTGCCGGTGTCCATCCGCATCGTGCTGGAGTCGGTGCTGCGCAACTGCGATGGCCAGAAGGTCACGCCCGAGCACGTCGCCCAACTGGCCAACTGGGCCCCGAAGGCCGAGCGCACGGACGAGATCCCCTTCGTGGTCTCGCGCGTGGTGCTGCAGGATTTCACCGGCGTGCCGCTGCTGGCCGACCTGGCCGCCATGCGCAACGTGGCGCAGTCGCTGGGCAAAGACGCCAAACGCATCGAGCCCCTGGTGCCCGTGGACCTGGTGGTGGACCACTCCGTGATGATCGACCACTACGGCGACAAGAAGGCGCTCGACCTGAACATGAAGCTGGAGTTCCAGCGCAACGCCGAACGCTACGAGTTCATGAAGTGGGGCATGCAGGCCTTCGACACCTTCGGCGTCGTGCCCCCGGGCTTCGGCATCGTCCACCAGGTCAACCTGGAGTACCTGGCGCGCGGCATCCACAAAGCGAAGGATGCCAACGGTGACACCATCGCCTACCCCGACACCCTGGTCGGCACCGACAGCCACACCACCATGATCAACGGCATCGGCGTGGTCGGCTGGGGCGTGGGCGGCATCGAGGCCGAAGCCGGCATGCTGGGCCAGCCCGTTTATTTCCTGACGCCCGATGTGGTTGGCTTCGAGCTGACCGGCAAGCTGCGCGAAGGCGTCACCGCCACCGACCTGGTGCTGACCATCACCGAGCGCCTGCGCAAGGAAAAGGTCGTGGGCAAGTTCGTCGAGTTCTTCGGCGAAGGCACGGCCGCGCTGACCCTGCCCGACCGCGCCACCATCGCCAACATGGCGCCCGAGTACGGCGCCACCATGGGCTTCTTCCCGGTGGACGAGCGCACCCTCGACTACTTCGAAGGCACCGGCCGCAAGAAGTCCGAGATCGAAGCGTTTGAAGCCTACTTCAAGGCCCAGAAGCTGTTCGGCACGCCCAAGCGCGGTGACATCGACTACTCCAGCGTCGTCACGCTCGACCTGGGCACCGTGGCCCCCTCGCTGGCCGGCCCCAAGCGCCCGCAAGACCGCATCGAGATCGGCCAACTCAGCAGCACCTTCACCGAGTTGTTCGCCAAGCCCACGTCCGAGAACGGCTTCAACCAGCCCGCCGAGAAGCTGGGCCAGACCTACCCCACGGGCAAGGGCGTGGACCTGCACAACGGCGATGTGCTGATCGCGGCCATCACCTCCTGCACCAACACCTCCAACCCGGGCGTGCTGCTGGCCGCGGGCCTGCTGGCCAAGAAGGCGGTCAAGGCCGGCCTGAAGGTGCAGCCGCACATCAAGACCTCGCTGGCCCCCGGCTCGCGCATGGTCACCGAGTACCTGGAGAAGGCCGGCCTGCTGCCCTACCTGGAAAAACTCGGCTTCAACGTGGCGGCCTATGGCTGCACCACCTGCATCGGCAATGCCGGTGACCTCACGCCCGAGGTCAACCAGACCATCACCGACAACGACCTGGTCTGCGCGGCGGTGCTCTCGGGCAACCGCAACTTCGAAGCGCGCATCCACCCCAACCTGAAGGCCAATTTCCTGGCCTCGCCGCCGCTGGTGGTGGCCTACGCCATCGCCGGCAACGTGACGCGCGACCTCATGACCGAGCCCGTCGGCCTGGGCAAGGGCGGCAAGCCGGTGTACCTGGGCGACATCTGGCCGAGCAGCGAGGAAATCGCCAAGCTGATGAAGCACGCCATGAACGGCAAGGCCTTCCGCAAAAACTACGAGCAGGTGGCCAGCAAGCCCGGCAAGCTCTGGGAGAAGACCAAGGGCGTCAAGGGCCAGGTCTACGACTGGCCCCAAAGCAGCTACATCGCCCGCCCGCCCTTCTTCGACGGCTTCGAGCAAACCCCGAAGGACGCTGGCCTGGGCGTGGGCCTGAGCGGCCAGCAGGCGCGCATCATGGCCCTGTTCGGTGACTCCATCACCACCGACCACATCTCGCCCGCAGGCGCCATCAAAGAAGCCTCGCCCGCCGGCCAGTACCTGGTCGCGCAAGGTGTGAAGAAGGCCGACTTCAACAGCTACGGCTCACGCCGCGGCAACCACGAGGTGATGATGCGCGGCACCTTCGCCAACGTGCGCATCAAGAACCTGATGCTGCCCGCGCTGGCCGACGGCAGCCGCGAAGAAGGTGGCTGGACGCTGTTCCAGAACGAGGGCCCGGCCCAGGGCGAGAAGCAGTACATCTATGACGCGGCCATGCGCTACATCGCCGAGGGCACGCCCACCGTCATCTTCGGTGGCGAAGAGTACGGCACCGGCTCCAGCCGCGACTGGGCGGCCAAGGGCACCCAGTTGCTGGGCATCCAGGCCGTGATCGCCCGCAGCTTCGAGCGCATCCACCGCTCCAACCTGGTCGGCATGGGCGTGCTGCCGCTGCAGTTCAAGGGCAACGACTCGTGGCAGTCGCTGGGCCTGAAGGGCGACGAACGCATCGCCATCGACCTGGGCGCCGAGATCAAGCCCCAGGCCGATGTGAAGCTGCTGATCACCCGCGCCGATGGCCGCACTGACACGGTGGTGGTCAAGCTGCGCATCGACACCCCGATCGAGGTGAGCTACTACCAGCACGGCGGCATCCTGCCCTTCGTGCTGCGCCAGTTGCTGGCGGCCTGACAGACGGGCAGACCTGCAGCAGGCGACAGGTCACAGGGAGGCGCAGGCGCTCGGGCATGTGACCGGCGCCTGTGGCCGGCCCCTGCCCCTGCCCTTGCGCCCGCCCTCAGGCCTTGGGTCGTTGCCGTGGCTTGGCTGGCGACTTGGCTGGCGCTTGGGCCCCAGCTTGGGCACGCAGCTCGGCCCGCATGGCGCGCCACTCGGCCGGCACGAAAAAGTCGCGGCGCAGGTCGCCCGGGTGCACCACGAAGAGCGGGCCCCACGAGGGGTTCTGGTCGTGCAGCACGTTCAAGTCCTGGACCAGGCGGGCCTGCAACTCTGGCACCGTCTTGCCAGCGCCCGGCGCGACGGTCAGCGCCTCGATCACGGCCGCCGACACCAGGTGGGCGGCGTACAGCGTGATGCCTGCGGGCGTGGGCGGCAAGGGCGTGCCCGCCCGCATGGCCAGGCGCGCGCCATGCAGCAGGGCCTCGTCGCTGTCGGCCCAGTTCTGGATCTCGCCCAGCGCGTGGTTCTCCAGCGCCACCGCCTTGTACTTGACCAGCGTGGCGGCCACCACCTTGGCCGACTTGCGCGCCAGCGTGGGTGAGATGGCTTCGCCCGCGAGGGCAATGGGGCCGCGGTCCTTGTCGGTTTCGGCGGCGATCGTCTTGGCCCAGGCGGCCGCCCCCTTGAACTTCAACAGCGCCACGACTTCGGCGGCCAGGTAACCCCGCACGATGTCCGCCGGGTGGGGGTCATTGAAAGGGCCGACGCTGCGCAGCTTGCCCGATCCGCCAAAAGCCAGGCTCAGGGCACGGAAGTAGGCAATCAGGCCGATGCCCGCGGCAGGCCCCAGGTTGAGGATGCCCATGACGTCGGAGGCGGTCTCGTCGATGCGCTCGGACCAGTAATCGGCCAGGCCATGGCCCAGCGGTGCGAGGCTGGTGCGCAGGGCTTGGGCCAATTCGTCCTGCAGGCCGGTGTCGGCGTGGAGGATGTCGTGGCCGGCCGTCTCATGGCCCAGGGCCGCCCACGACACCAGCCCGCCCGTGGCGTTGGCCGGCGGCATGTTGACCACGCCCGCCTGCACCTTGAACGAGGCGGTCGCGTCCACGGGCCAGGTGTAGGGGCCGAAGTCCGGGTTGCCCCACTTGGCCAGGGGCGGCACCACGCCCTGGTCGGGCTCTTTCACGCCGCGGCGGTCGGCCGCGCTCAGGAAGCCGTCGTACAGGTCGGAGATGAACTCCTGGAAGGCGCGGGTCGAGGGCTTGAGGTAGCCCTCGCCATGCTGGAGCACCGCCTGGGCGATGTCGAGCATCAGGCCGGCCGCGCTTTCGCGGTTGGGGTCCTGGAGCAGGATCTGCTTGAACTTGGCCTCGCCCAGACCCTGCAGTGTGGCGATGAAGGGCGACACGAAGTGCTGCTCGTACACGGGCGGGAAGGTGCCGTGCACGGCCGTCAGGCGCTGGAGCAAGTCAGAAAAATTGAGCGGCTCGGCCGGGCCGGTGTCGCGCGAGTCCGAAGCCTGGAGCGCGTCGTCGATGGTGGCCGCCAGGCCAGGCAGCTTGATCAGCGCAGCTTTGCGTGACGAAGATGCGGATTCAGGTGCAGCGCGGCGCTTGGGTGCAGCTTTGGCGCCGGAAGAGGTCGAGGTCTTGGCCATGGTGTGTTTGCGTGCTTTGGAAAGGGCTGGGAGTCAGCGGCTGCGCACACTCTAGGAGCATGGCCGTCACAGCGGCATCCCTAACATGGCCTGCCGTGGCCCCGATGCACGCGGCACGCTGGCGCCGAATCTCCCTCGACCTGCCCCTTCCCACCATGACTCTCAGGCGAGTCTCTCTTGCCAGATGGTCGGCGCATTGTTAGCGTACATAACATTCAAACTGAGGAGCACCGCCTTGTCACACTTTGTCCAATCGCCACGGTCCTGGCTGCGCGCCATGTTGCTGGGTTGCGCGGCCCTGCTGGGGTTGCTGTCGCACACCACGGCCAGCGCCGCCACGGGCACGCAGGAAGCCGCCACCCGCTACCCCATCGTGCTGGTGCACGGTTTCATGGGCTTCAAAGACATCTTCGGGGTCGATTACTTCTACCAAGTGCCCGCGCTGCTGCGCAAGAACGGCGCCAAGGTCTATGTGGCGGCCGTCTCGGAGGTCAACAGCAGTTCGCTGCGCGGCGAGCAATTGCTGCAGCAGATGAAGCAGTGGTCCGCCAAAGATGGCGTCACCAAGTTCAACCTGATCGGGCACAGCCAGGGTGGCCCGACCATCCGTTACGTCGCCGGGGTGGCGCCGCAGATGGTGGCCAGCGTGACGTCGATCGCCGGGCCGACCATCGTCACCGACGCGCAAGCCGCCGAGAGCAACATCAACACGCTGATCACCAACTACGCCTCGATGGTCGAGTTCGCCGGCAGCTTCGTGGCCTGGATCTCGGGCAACGGCTCGCTGCCGCAAGACGCCTCCGCGCTGACGCTGAAGGCGGAGCTGGACGATTTCGCCAAGCGCTTCCCGGCCGGCCTGCCCGCCACGTACTGCGGCGAAGGCGCGCCCGTGGTGGCGGGCATCCGCTACTACTCGGCCACGGGCCAGGGCGTGAAGACCAACGCCTGGGACATCTCCGACCTGGCCATGCAGCAGACCGTGGAGCCCGGGGACGGCGCCATCATCGCGTGCGCCGCCCACCTGGGCAAGGTCATCCGCGACGACTACCCCTGGAACCACATCGACGAGATGAACCACATCTTCGGCCTGATCGGCAAGGGTGCGCCAGACCCGGCCCAGTTCTACCTGACGCACGCCACGCGCTTGCGCCTGGCCGGGGTCTGAAGCCGGGCAGCGACAGGCTCAGGCCTTCAAACGGGCCGCGACCTTCGCCGCCTTGGCCTCGTCGAAGCCCACGCTCAGCACCTCGCCGTCCAGCTCGATGACCGGGCGCTTGATGACGCTGGCGTGCTGCAGCATCAGGGCTTTGGCGCTGGCCGCATCGACCACACCAGCCTTCACGGCCTCGTCGAGCTGGCGCCAGGTCGTGCCCTGGCGGTTGACCAGCGGCTCCCAGCCGACCTGGGCGATCCAGGCGTCCAGCCGGTCGGCGGGCACGCCCTGTTTCTTGTAGTCGTGAAAAACAAAGCCCGCGCCCTGCTCATCGAGCCAGGTGCGGGCTTTCTTGACGGTGTTGCAGTTGGGGATGCCGTGGACCAGCAATGACATGTTCGGAGCTCCAATGCATCGGGTCGATGCGTGAAGACCGAACTGTGGCACAGCCTGGTGGGCCGGGCCACATGCCGGGGATGGGTCCTAGGTGCCTCCAGAGGCGACCGCCGACGCGGGCACGGGCGCAACCATGAGCGCATCGGCCGACGCAGGCGCGGGCACACAGGCCAGCGCCGCCGCCTCGTCATCGGTGAACAGGCGCGAACGCGTCACGAAACTCAAGCCCAAGCCGCTCTCCAGAGAGAACGAATCGCCATGGCCCTTGACCACGTCCACCGTGAGCTGCGCGTGCTGCCAGTAGGCGAACTGCGAGGGGCTCATGTGGAAGCCGACGCCGCCGACCTCGCCCAGGCAGATGTCCACCGGGCTCAGCAGCAGCTCGCCCTCGACCAGGCACATCGGCGAGCTGCCATCGCAACAGCCGCTGGACTGGTAGAACATCAAGGCGCCATGCTCGGCCTGGAGCCGCTCGATGACGGCCAAGGCTTCGGGTGTGGCGGTGACGCGCACGGCGGTGGCCATGGTCTGGGCCTGGGTCTGGGCCGCGCTCAGAAGAAGCCCAGCTTGTTGGGGTCGTAGCTGACCAGCAGGTTCTTGGTCTGCTGGTAGTGGTCGAGCATGACCTTGTGGGTCTCGCGGCCAATGCCCGATTCCTTGTAGCCACCGAAGGCCGCGTGCGCCGGGTAGGCGTGGTAGCAGTTGGTCCACACGCGGCCGGCCTGGATGTGGCGGCCGAACTGGTAGGCGCGGTTGCCGTTGCGCGTCCACACGCCGGCGCCCAGGCCATAGACCGTGTCGTTGGCGATCTGCAGGGCTTCGGCCTCGTCCTTGAAGGTGGTCACGGCCAGCACCGGGCCGAAGATTTCTTCCTGGAAGACGCGCATCTTGTTGTGGCCCTTGAACAGCGTGGGCTGCACGTAGTAGCCACCGGCCAGGTCACCGCCGAGCTTGGCGGCTTCGCCACCGATCAGCACCTGCGCGCCCTCTTCCTTGCCCACGGCCATGTAGGACAGGATCTTGTCCATCTGCAGGGCCGAGGCCTGCGCGCCCATCATCGAGTCGGTGTCCAGCGGGTCGCCCTGCTTGATCGCGGCCACGCGCTTGAGCACGCGCTCCATGAACTTGTCGTAGATGGACTCCTGGATCAGCGCGCGCGACGGGCAGGTGCACACCTCGCCCTGGTTGAAGGCGAACAGCACCATGCCTTCGATGGCCTTGTCGAGGAAGGCATCGTCGGCGTCCATCACGTCGGCGAAGAAGATGTTGGGGCTCTTGCCACCCAGCTCCAGCGTGGCGGGGATCAGGTTGGTCGCGGCGGCTTGCGCGATGACGCGGCCGGTGGCGGTGGAGCCCGTGAAGGCGATCTTGGCGATGCGCTTGCTCTGCGCCAGCGGCATGCCAGCTTCGCGCCCGTAACCGTTGACGATGTTGAGCACGCCCGGGGGCAGCAGGTCGGCGATCAACTCGGCCAGCACCAGGATGCTGATGGGCGTGGACTCGGCCGGCTTGAGCACCACGCAGTTGCCCGCGCCCAGAGCGGGGGCCAGCTTCCAGGCGGCCATCAGGATGGGGAAGTTCCAGGGGATGATCTGGCCGACCACACCCAGGGGCTCGTGGAAGTGGTACGCGATGGTGTTGCCGTCGATTTCCGACAGCGAGCCCTCTTGCGCACGCAGGCAACCGGCGAAGTAGCGGAAGTGGTCCACCGTCAGCGGGATGTCGGCGTTCAGCGTTTCGCGGATGGCCTTGCCGTTGTCCACGGTCTCGGCATAGGCCAGTTTTTCGAGGTTCTGCTCGATGCGGTCGGCGATCTTCAGCAGGATGTTGGCGCGCTCGCCGGCCGAGGTGGCCGCCCACTTGTCCTTGGCGGCGTGGGCCGCGTCCAGCGCGCGTTCGATGTCGGCCGCACCAGAGCGTGCCGCTTGCGTGAAGACCTTGCCATTGATCGGCGAGATCACGTCGAAGTACTGGCCTTCCACCGGCGCGACGAACTGGCCGTTGATGAAGTTGTCGTACTTCGGCTTGAAGGTGACGGGGGCTCCTGCGGCGCCGGGTGCGGCATAGATCATGGCGTGTCTCCTGTGTCGGTCGGTGGGTGACGTCGGTCGTGTGAAAAAGGTGCGGTGACAGGTCTGGTGGAGACAGCCTGTCGTGGGCTTGTGGCCCGCCGCCCTCTGAACAGCGCAGGGCGCGTGCCAGTCAGGGTTGGCCCTGGGTTGGCGCCCCGGCGGATGCCTCGGCGCACAGGGAAGCGCACAGTGCGGCAGATGGCACGGTGGGTGTCACCCTGTGACATGGCACACCCCCACGCCCCGGCACACTGCGCCAAAATGACACAGGGTGTACCCGCGTGTGGCAGGCGACGGGCGGCGGGATACTGCGCCAGCCCCTGCCAGCCACCCCACCCAGCCGCCACCAGACGCCATGACCCTGAGCGCAACACCTTCCGCCTCCACGGCCGACCTCGGTCTGGCCCGCCGCTGGTTGATGGAGTCCGGCGAGGTGCCCAGCGGCCTGGTCGAGGAGTCGCTCAGCCGCTCCTGGGAGCGCAGCCGCCACGCCGGTCTCAGCCCGGTCGATGGCCTGGTCGAGCCGCCGCTGTGCGGTGATGGCGAGTTGCGCCAGGCCCTCTCGGCCGAGCACGACTTCCTGGCCCAGGCCCGCCCGGTCATGGACTTCGTGTTCGGGCAGATGCGCGACTCCGGCAGCCTCGTCGTGCTGTCCGATGCCCGCGGCCTGCTGCTGCACAGCCTGGGCGATGCCGATTTCCTCAGCCGCGCCGAGCTCGTTTCGCTGCGCCCTGGTGCGCTGTGGCACGAGGCCGACCGCGGCACCAACGCCATCGGCACGGCCCTGGCCGAACGCCGCGCCATCGTCATCCACGGCGCCGAGCACTACCTGGAACGCAACAGCTTCCTGACCTGCTCGGCCGCGCCCGTGTTCGGCCCGGCCGGCCAGTTGCGAGGCGTGCTGGACATCTCCGGCGACCAGCGCAGCCGCCACCCGCACACCTTCGCGCTCGTGCGCTCGGCCGCCCGCATGATCGAAGACCGGCTCTTCCACGCCCGCCACACCCACGAACGCATCGTGCGCCTGCACACCCTGGTCGAAGGCCTGGGCGGCGTGGGCGAAGGCCTGCTGGCCCTGTCGGAAGATGGCTGGGTGGTCGGCGCCAACACCCTGGCGCAACAATGGCTGCAGCTGGAATCGGCCGGCATCGGCGCGTGCACGCTGGAGCAACTCACCGGGGCCCGCCTGGCCCTGTGGCCACCCGGCAAGGTGATGCGCCTGGCCCGCACGGACCGCCCCTCGCTCTACGCCCGGCTGGACGTGCGCCAAACCGTCTCTGCCAGTGCTGCCGCCACGCCCTCACCTGCCCCCGCCTCACCCGCCCCCACCTCGCCGGCATCCCCCGACGCCCGCCAGGCCGATGCCGCCCCGGGCCCCAACGGCCCCGAGCTGGACCCCCGCGTGCAGGAAGCCCTGTCGCGCGCGCGCCGTGTGCAGCTGCAGGGCATCGCGGTGCTGGTGCAGGGTGAATCTGGTTCAGGCAAGGAAGTGCTGGCGCGCAGCCTGCACGACGAAGGCCCCCGCGCGCACCGGCCCTTCGTGGCCGTGAACTGCGCCGCCCTGCCCGAAGGCCTGATCGAAGCCGAGCTGTTCGGCTACGTCGGCGGCGCCTTCACCGGCGCACGCCGCGAGGGCTCGCCCGGGCGCATCCGCGATGCCGACGGCGGCACCCTCTTCCTCGATGAAATCGGCGACATGCCCCTGAGCCTGCAAGCCCGTTTGCTGCGCGTGCTGCAGGACCGCGCCGTGGTGCCCGTGGGCGGCAGCAAGCCCGTGCCGGTGGACTTCCAGCTCGTCAGCGCCACGCACCGCCAGCTGAAAGACGCCATCGCGGCCAGCCAGTTCCGCGAGGACCTCTACTGGCGCCTCAACGGCCTGACCGTCACCCTGCCGCCCCTGCGCGAGCGCCAGGACTTCCACGCCGTCGTGCACCAGATGCTCACCCGCATCGCCCACGACATGGGCCTGCCCCGCGCCCCCGAACTGCACCCCGGCCTGCGCCAGGCCCTGGCGGCCCACCGCTGGCCCGGCAACCTGCGCCAGCTGCACGGCGTGTTGCGCACCGCCTGCGCCCTGCTGGAGCCCGACGCGCACAGCCTCGACTGGCGCCACCTGCCGGAAGATGTGGCCGACGCCCTGCGCGAGCCCGTGCGCCCGGTGGCCAAGGCATGGGACCCAGCCCATGGCGCCATCAACGCCAACGCAGACGCCAACGCCGACACCCGCATCCCCGAAGCCAACTTGCGGCGGCTGTCGGGCCAGGCCATCCGCCAGGTCGTGGCCGACACCGGCGGCAACATGTCCGAAGCCGCCCGGCGCCTGGGCATCAGCCGCAACACCCTCTACCGCCGCCTCAAGGACATGGGCAGCGGCGCCGAGCCCTGAGAGAGCACCACGGGCCACCGACCATGCCCGACCCGCGCAAGAAAACGCCTGCGACCCGGGGGTGACGCCGTCAGAAAACCCGCGGCATTGGTTAGCATCTCGTCCATGACGAACGCCGACCCCCAAGAACTCGCCAAATTCTCCGAGCTGGCCCACAAGTGGTGGGACCCGGAGAGCGAATTCCGCCCCCTGCACCAAATCAACCCCCTGCGCCTGGACTGGATCGACCAGTTCGCCGCCATCCGCGGCAAGCAGGTGGTGGACGTCGGCTGCGGCGGCGGCATCCTGGCCGAATCCATGGCCCGCCGTGGCGCCCACGTGCTGGGCGTGGACCTGGCCGACAAGCCCCTGAAAGTCGCGCAACTGCACGCCATGGAAGGCGGCGTCGCCCACCTGGACTACCGCAGCGTCTCCGCCGAAGACCTCGCCGCCGAGAAGCCCGGCGCCTTCGACGTCGTCACCTGCATGGAAATGCTGGAGCACGTGCCCGACCCGTCCTCCATCGTGCGCGCCTGCACGGCCATGGCCAAGCCGGGCGGCTGGGTGTTTTTCTCCACGCTCAACCGCAACCCCAAGTCCTACCTGTTCGCCATCCTGGGCGCCGAGTACATCCTCAAGCTGCTGCCCAAGGGCACGCACGAGTTCTCGCGCTTCATCCGCCCGGCCGAACTGGCCCGCTGGACCCGCGAAGCCGGCCTGGACCTGCAGCAGTTCAAGGGCCTGGAATACAACCCGCTGACGCGCCGCTACTGGCTGTCGGGCGACACCAGCGTGAACTACATGATCGCGTGCCGCAAGCCGCTGGTGTCGTGATGGCGGGCCTCACCGGCCTGACGGGCAGCATCGCCTGGCCCCGGCCCGCCACCGCGGTGCTGTTCGACCTGGACGGCACCCTGGCCGACACCGCAGGCGACCTGGGCGGCGCACTCAACCGCTTGCGCACCGACCGCGGCTTGCCCCCCCTGCCCCTGGACACGCTGCGTCCCTATGCCTCGGCCGGTGCGCGCGGCCTGATCGGCCTGGGCCTGGACGTCCACCCGGGCGATGCCGAGTTCGAAGCGCTGCGCACGGCTTTCCTGGCCGCCTACGACCAGTGCCTGTCAGAAACCACCGTGCTGTTCGACGGCGTGGCCGAGCTGCTCGACACGCTCGAAGCCCAGGGCCTGAAATGGGGCATCGTCACCAACAAGCCGCACCGCTTCACCCTGCCGGTGCTGCGCGGCCTGGGCCTGGAAGCGCGCTCCGGCACGAACATCAGCGGTGACTCCACCACGCACGCCAAGCCCCACCCCCTGCCCTTGTTGACGGCCTGCCAGGAACTCGGCGTGGACCCGGCCACGGTGCTCTACGTGGGCGATGACCTGCGCGACATCCAGGCCGCACAGGCCGCGAAGATGCCGAGTGCCGCCGCCGGCTGGGGCTACATCGGCCACAACGGCGAGATCGCCTCCTGGGGCGCCGACGTCATCGCCGCGCAGCCGCTGGACTTGCTGCACTGCCTGCGCTGACCTGCGCTGATCGGCCACGAAAAAGCCACCCCGCAGGGTGGCTGGATCTGCCAGGGTTCAGGTGCGCGTCAAGCGCTCAGGCCGAACGCCCGTAGTTGTCCTGGAAGCGCACGATGTCGTCCTCGCCCAGGTAGCTGCCCGACTGCACCTCGATGATCTCCAGCGGGATCGCACCCGGGTTGATCAGGCGGTGCACCGTGCCCAGCGGGATGTAGGTGGACTGGTTCTCCGACAGCAGCACGACCTTGTCGCCCACGGTGACCTCGGCCGTGCCGCTCACCACGATCCAGTGCTCGGCGCGGTGGTGGTGCATCTGCAGGCTCAAAGACGCCTTGGGCTTGACCATGATGCGCTTGACCTGGAAACGCGGGCCCATGTCGATGGAGTCGTACCAGCCCCACGGGCGGTGCACACGGCGGTGCAGCGTGCCTTCGGAGCGCGAGGCCGCGGCCAGCTTGTTGACGATCTTCTTGACGTCCTGGCTGCGGCTGCGGTCGGCCACCAGCACGGCGTCGGGCGTCTCCACCACGACCACGTTGTCCAGGCCCACGGCCGCGACCAGGCGGCTGGTGGCATGCACCAGGGTGTTGTGGCTGTCTTCGATCATGGCATCGCCTTGGCGAGCATTGCCATCGGCATCCTGCGCGCTGACCTGCCAGACGGCGTCCCAGGCACCCAGGTCCGACCAACCGGCGTCCAGCGGCACCATGCGCACGTTGAAGCCGCAGCCCGGCTGGGCGGGGCACTGCTCCATGACGGCGTAGTCCACCGACTCGGACGGCACGGCCTGGAACGCGTCCTTGCCCGGGCGCACGAACTGCGCGTCGGTGGTGCGGACATCGAAGGAAGCGCGGGTCGTGTCGGCGATGTCCTGGCGGAAATGCGCCAGCGCGGCCAGCCAGCGCGAGGCGCGCATGACGAACATGCCGCTGTTCCAGAAATAGCCGCCATCGGCCACGTAAGCCTGGGCCGTTTCCAGGTTGGGCTTCTCGACGAAAGCCGCGACATTGCGCACGCCCTCGGCGTCGGCCGCAGCGGTGCGGATGTAGCCAAAGCCGGTCTCGGGGCGGTCCGGCGTGATGCCCAGGATGACGATGTCGCCCGCAGCCGCGGCACGCACGGCCTTGCGCAAGGCCGCGGTGTAGGCCGCGGCGTCGGTCACGGTCTGGTCGGCCGGCGTCACCACCAGGATGGGGTCGCTGCCATCGGCCGTGGCCTGCAGCGCGGCCAGGGTCACGGCCGGCGCGGTGTTGCGGCCCACGGGCTCCAGCAGCAACGAGGACGGTTCGCCCTTCAACTCGCGCAGCTGGTCCAGCACCAGGAAGCGGTGCTCCTCGTTGCCGACCACGCAGGGCTTGGCCACGGCTATGTCGTCACACGCCAGGTCCTGCAGGCGCAGGTGGGCTTGCTGGAACAGGCTCTGGTTGCCCTGCAGGATGAGGAACTGCTTGGGGTAGAGCGCGCGCGACAGCGGCCACAGGCGGGTGCCGGAGCCACCGGCCATGATCACGGGCAAAACAGACAGAGCGGAATGGGTCATTTGCTTCAACCTTCGAAACCTTGGGGGTTGGTGGACTGCCAACGCCAGGAGTCCACGCACATCTCTTTCAAACCGCGGCGCGCCTTCCAGCCCATCAGGGATTCGGCCAGCGCCGGGTCGGCATAGCAAGCGGCCACATCGCCAGGACGGCGCGGCGCGAACACAACCGGGATCTCACGGTCGGCGGCCTCGCCATAGGCCTTGGCCAATTCCAGCACGCTGTAGCCCTGGCCGGTGCCCAGGTTGACCGTCAGCGAAGCGTTCTTGTCTGCGAGGTAGCGCAAGGCGGCCACATGGCCCTCGGCCAGGTCCAGCACGTGGATGTAGTCGCGCACCCCGGTGCCATCGGGCGTGTCGTAGTCGTTGCCGAACACATTGAGGTGCGGGCGCTTGCCCACCGCCACCTGGGCCACATAGGGCATCAGGTTGTTGGGAATGCCGCGCGGGTCTTCGCCGATCAGGCCGCTCAGGTGGGCGCCGACCGGGTTGAAGTAGCGCAGGTAGGCGATCTTCCAGCGGGTGTCACAGCGTTCCAGCCCACGCAGCAGCTCTTCGCCGATCAGCTTGGTCTGGCCGTAGGGATTGGTGGCGCTCAAGGGCGAGTCTTCGGTGAT
>Ga0209107_10000596_pt1 | contig 20976 bp, 21 predicted proteins | sample LakErihyJuly2011_2_FD_187460 | JGI IMG/M metagenome (GOLD analysis project Ga0209107, IMG submission 187460) | Freshwater microbial communities from dead zone in Lake Erie, Canada - CCB hypolimnion July 2011 (SPAdes) (version 2) | ecosystem: Environmental > Aquatic > Freshwater > Lentic >...
ACATTATTATATTGTAAATAAGGCATATTCCATAAAAAGCATGTAATTATATCAAATTTATTAGAACTGTCCATTGTTAATAAATCTTGCTTTAAAAGTGTGATTTTATTATTACCCCACATCTCACGAAAACGCGAAGAATCTATATCAATACCTACTACACTTGATGCGCCAACATTTACTAAGTTTACACAATTTGCTCCATTTCTTGTTCCAATGTCTAAGCAACTTTTATTAATAAAATTACAATTATTTTTCAATAATTGATTATAAACCTCATAAGCATAATAATCATTAATCATTTTTATTGATTAGTAATAAAAATAAATATGTAATCAATTTTTTTAGCATAATAATTTTTATTTATAAAAAATATAAAAAATATTAAAACAAACAAAAAAAAATTGATTTAAAATTATTTTAACATTAACAGTAATATTATAATTATATTATGGCGCTATTTACTCAAGAGGTTGTTGCTATTATTGATCGTTCAGGTTCTATGTGTGGTAAAGAACAAGATACTATTGGTGGAGTAAACTCTTCGCTTGAAATTATTAAGCAAGATGTTAAACCCAACGAGCAAGTAAATGTATCTATTAAATTATTTGACCATGAAGAAAAAATGTTAATTAGGTCATTAAATATTACAGAAGTTAGACCAATTGAACTAAGACAATTTGTTCCACGAGGGCAAACAGCATTATATGATGCTATTGGTTCCACTCTAACTTATTTTATGGAAAAAAAACTTCATAATCCAAATTGTTATGACAAGTGTTTAATTTATGTTGCTACAGATGGTTGTGAAAATTGTAGTAAAAAATTTAATGTGAAGTCTCTTAAAAAACTTATTACTAGCGCACAAAAATCATACAATATTGAACTCCTTTATTTAGGTGCTAATCAAGATGCTATTTTTGAGGCATCAAAAATTGGTATTTTACCAACTCACGCTATTAATTATAGTGAAACACAAGAAGAATGTAGTGCAGCATATAGGTCTGTTGGAAATGTTGTAAATAGGCAAAAAAGTAGTATGCCAACTGCTTTTACACAAGTAGAACGTACTGAATCTTACGTTACCACACCACCACCAACTCCTCGTAATTCTGATAGTGAACCACCGCGTTTAAGGCGTCAAACAAGTATTAGACCTGATAATTATAAATAATTATATAAATAAATTCTAATTTGTCTCAATTTATATCAAAAAATAAAATAATATTTTTTTTATATAATATTTCATAAAAATATTTTATAAAATGAAAGATGTTTATGTTTACATTGGGTGGGGTTCGAACCCACGAGGCCGAAGCCATGCGAACTTGAGTCGCACCCCTTAGACCACTCGGGCACCAATGCTTAAAAAAATGAATAGATTATTTAACCTATTAATTTAACTTGTAAAATAATCTTTATATTATTTTTAATAATATTATACATACATAAAATTATTTCTTATAGTTTTATTGATATGATAAATCAATGGAGCATAAAATATTGAGCTTATATTTATTATATATAACTTTATTTGTTGTTGTTTTTTCATATATACATAAACATACTGTATATCAAATGTTCCAAATGTTGCCCAATAACACCATAATAAATTACTTGAACATGCTAACAACGATTGATATAATGTCACATTTTTAGGAATATAAATATTTACATATATAAATGGTAAATTATGTAAAATCATATTTCCAATGTGAAAAATAGGCAGTGAAATTCTTTTTCTAATAGCCATTCTTTTAAAAGTTGTGTTATCTATAAAATATGCTCCATTAAATGTAAAAAAAATTATGTGATTCCAACAATAACTTATACTATATAAGTAATCATAATTTATATAATTATTATAAGGTTTAACATAACATAAAATAAATAATGCCAAATTAATATTTGTAAAAGGAATAATATTCTCTCTAATAATAAACTCCATTATTAGTGTAATAATTCTAAATTATTAATTACTAATTAAAATTAATAAATATTTAAATGCTATTGTTTAATAATTATTTGCTATACATTTTTTCTGTAAATTTATTTTAGTATGTTATATATAATATAATATATATAATGGTAACTAGACAAGCACCATCAGAAAGTGCTAACAACTTTACTTTAGGAACAAAGAAACGAGGCAATGATGGTAATATGTGGGTCATAATACAAACAAAAAATAGTAAGCGCTGGTCTAAAGTGAATAAAACAAAAAAGACAAACAATCAAAGAAATAATCAAAATAAAACTAAAAAATATATTATTCCTATAAACAAAAAAAACGACATTTCAGTAGATAAATTAAAACAAATACTTAAAAAATATAATGTAACAACAAGTGGTTCAAAAGAAAAGATGGCTCAAGGGTTAGTTAGAGTAAGCAATTTTTTAATCGAAAGCAAGGATTTAGAATTAATTTATGATTTATTAGATGAAGCCCAACAAAAAAAAGCAACACAACTTATGCAGGATAGAATTAATAAACCAATCACTAATTATAAAGGAATGTATGAAATAAATAAAAAACCAATTAGTTCTATGACGCGCGAAGAGTTAATAAAGAATTTACAGAAATTTAGAGACAGTTGGGAAAAAATTACTACGCGAGATCAAGATTTATCAGATGAACGTTTAGACGATGAACCAACTCACCAATTACGAAACTTAATTAAATATTATTATAGCGACAACGCAAAACTGTCAGCCGAAGATTGGTTACGCAAATAATTTAATATTTTATTAATACTATAAAAAAAATTGATTAGGTTATAAATTTTATTTTAAACAAATATATAAAAAAACATTATATACATTCTAATGGCACCACTTATTATATCATTTGATGGAAATATTGGTTCTGGAAAATCAAGCATTGTACGTTATTTTGAGAAAAATTTCGCAAAATATTGTGCTTCAAAAGACAATAATTGTAAAATTTGCTTTTTACAAGAACCAGTTTCTAGCTGGGAATCAATTGGAGATGCTAACGGAAAAAGTATTATTACGCACTTTTATGAAAATAATGAGCGCTATAGTTTTGCATTTCAAGTAATGGCATATACTAGTCGTTTGTCTTTATTGAAGGAAGCACTAAAAGAAAATTACGATGTTATTATTACCGAACGCTCCATTTATACAGACAAATTTGTATTCGCAAAAAGTCTATATGATGCTGAAAAAATGAGTCTTATTGAATATCAAATTTATTTAAAATTGTTTAATGAGTTTTCAGACATTATTAAAAGTATAAAAATAGTTTATATTAGAACTAAACCAGAGATTTGTGATTTGCGTGTAAAACAGAGGGGTCGTCTGGGGGAAACTATTCCTATCGAATATTTAAAAGATTGTCATCATTATCACGATATATGGTTAAATAACCCAACGGCTATTGAAGAAGGATTAGTATTAGTCATTGATGGAAATGAAGAAACAAATACAAGTTTATTTATTGACAATAATTTTTACGATGAAGTAACAAGAAAAGTTTATGATTTTGTATTTACTTTATAATTATATTTAAAATTTAGTATTTTGATTTTTTTTATAATATTTTATTATATAATATTTTATTATATAATAAATACCATCACCACAATCCGCAAGTAAAAAAATAGAAATGCTATTAAAATTCAGGCAGTTTTTAGAGGACGCAAAACGCGACGAAAATTACAAGTCTTACAAAAAGCTAAAATAGAAACTGAAGCTGAACGTCTCTTTGGCAAAGTTAATAAATCAAAGGCAAAACAACCTCTTATAGACATGGCACGCAACACAGACAAGGAAAGTATTGAATATATGATTGGTTAATTGTTTATTGAATTAAAGTATGAAGATCCCGAAAAATACGCATGGTGGATAGAAAAAGCAAAAGAAAACTTATTAAAACCAAGTAAAACTAATTCTAATAAAAAAGAAAATGAAACATCAAAGCAAAAAGCAACTTATAAACGATTCTCTAATGGCACACGAAGAAATAAAATAACTGGACTATGCGAAAAAATCAATCAATAAATGTAATGTTAATGAATAAAATATTATGTATTAATATGTATTATTATGTATACTAATAATACATATATTAATAGTATAATACATAATAGCGTAAAAAAACATAAATATACGTTTATAATGCTACATCCAATGTTTTCAGATTCTACATATTTTAATGATTATATTGAGTATTTTAAAAACAATAGTATAATTGTGAACAATATTAAATTTATTTTGCCAGAGTCTCCGTTAATGGACATAGATTATCCAAATAATAAACACTATAATGTTAAATCATGGTATAATTATTATACTTGCTATAACAATTTGAGTAAATTGGATAAAATAAATAGTGATAATTATAATTTACAAACACAAAAAATTGTAGCTATTATAAACAATGAAGCCTCTATTTTAAAAAGTTACAAAAATATATTTATAGTAGGTGTTTCACAAGGAGGCACATTATTATTTAATATATTAAAGTTTTTGCCCGAATCATTGGGAGGATTATTTTGTATTAAATCACTTTATATGTATAAATATGTAAATTTAAAAACCAATAATGCGACTCCAATCTTTTTTTTCAGTGGAAATAAAGATGATGTCTATAATTTAGCATTTCAAATAAAATGCTCAAAGTTATTAGAACCTAATTATAATATTAGTTGGACTATTATTGAGGGGTTAGATCATTATGAAAAAAGGGAAGATGAATATACATTTGTATTAAAATATTTCTTACTAAATATTTAATTGCTAGGAGTAATTGAAGTATTTATAGTAACATTATTGTCATAATTAATATTATTTATATTATTTATATTATTAGCACTATTAGCACTATTAGCACTATTTGCGTTTTCTATTTCATTAATAAAATTATATGTATTATTTGTAAAATTTTTTAAATTTTTAGACAAATTTCTCAATTTATTAATAATTAAAATAATTCGTGCTACTATTATTGAGTCGCTAATATATGTTATTTTTAATTTTTCTAATCCAATTAATGCTCCATCAATTGCCTCTCTTAGTGTTTCTCCTTCTTCATTATGTTGTCCTGAAATTATAAAATCACTTATTTTTTCTATATTATTTGTTAATTGCTCTATATAACCTATACTAGTTTCTCTATTATAATTATTATACCAACGTGTTATTGCACTTCTATAACCAAAACTATCAACACTTAATTTAGTTGAACCCGGTAAAGTTAGTACTCCTAATTTATCATAGTCTTCTAATTGTTTAATAACTTCTAAATCTAATAATATATGATTAATAGCCATTTTATTATTATAAATTATTAAATTATAATAATATGAATTTATAAAAATATGAATTTATTTGTCACTTTTTATAATTATTATTTATAAAACTACTATTACTAGTCCCTTTATATTTCAAAATATCTATAATTTTCGATGAAGTAGGAAATTCTTCATCTCCATATATATCTTGTAATAATAACCATTCAAATAAACCTCCTATATAAACATATAAATTTACAAAACCCAATTTATATAATTGGTTATATTTAGTTATTACCCTATTATCTGTACAATTTTCTCCATATATTACAATTTTAATAACTCTATTATTTTTTAAGTAATTATTTAGTATTTCTTCTTCTTTTGAAGCATGTATAGAATTTTTTATTAAACACTCTTGTTTACTATAATCAAGTGTATTAATTAATAATATTTTTTCATTGCCATAATTTATACATTTTTGAATATATTCAAAGTTAACTTTATTAATGCTATTATTATTACCCATAACTAATATAAATTATTTCTTTATAATACAATATATAACGAAATATTATTATATATAGCAAAATGTTATATATAATAATATAAAAAATTTATAGTTTAATGAAATTCAACATTTGTAATAATAAATTCTTTTTTTATTGATTTTGATGCGTTGCTTGAAAGTTCTTCACGTTTTTTTCGAGTTTTGTTTAAATTATTTGAATTACTTGAATTATTTGAATTACTTGAATTATTTGAATTACTAGATGAATAAGAATCATTACTTTCTAATGATGTTGTAGATGTATTTGAATTTAATGACGAGTTTTTTACTTTTGCCGAAGTATTTCTTAAATTCATATCATTTTCAATAATTTTATAATTTGCTTCAATATAATCTAATATTTTATTTTCAATACACCATTTAAAAAAATTCAATTGTCCTAATGTAGTTTGAATACAAGTTTCATTTTTATATGGAACATTTATTCTCTCCCATCTACAAAATGGGTCAAATTTTTTTTTACTATATGCTTTTAACTTTAATTTATAATCATTATAAACTTTAACTCTTTCATTATTATCTAATTCATATACAATATAATTTTTTTTTGAATAATTTGTAACAAACCAATCAACAATTCTAAGTGATATTTTTGATGTTCCATTTATAATATTTATCATTTTATCAAAATTGTTATTACTATTGTAAAATTGTAATAATTTTTCTAATAATAACTCACTTTGCGTATCAAAATTTGTAGACATATAAATATTATTTGTTTAATTATTAGTAATTAAAAGTGTTTAAATTATAATTTTACTAATATATAAAAACTAATCATAATATAATTTAATAGTACAAATATTATTATGAATAATGAAGAATATAAAGTATATATTGATGAACTAACAGAAAAAGTTGCTAAAAATAATATTTCAAATATTGTTTATAATAATATTACACAAAAATTTGTTATTTATTTAAAAAATTATGAATTCATTAACGATTTGAATGATGATGATAAGTATTATTTAAAATACAATTTAAAATATAATTTGAATGATTATATTACTAAATATTATAATTTTCAGGGTAAATTATAAAATATAGAAAATTACTATTTAGGCAATTTTGCTAATACTTGTAATAGTACGTAAAATGCACTAGCAAACATTATACTATTAAACATAAAACCATATAAATTTGGATTGCCGTCATCTTTAAATAAATATGGAAAAAAATTTTTACTATGTTTTTTAACTGCTGGTAATTGAAATAAAAAATATAAAAGTGCTATTATTATAGGTAATTTCATTTCGTTAAATAAAGTATCATAGAAGTATTCACTATTCATTTTTTTATTATTTTCTTCTATTACTTTTTGTGGAGTTTCATAATTTTTAATATAATTTTCTTCAACTTGTGGAGGTGGTATATAATTTGGTTGTGTTTGAGTATCATTTGTCACTTTTACAGGGTCAATTGGTATATCGCGTGATGGTAAAGCAGTTGTTCCATTTGCGGCTGCTTTTTGAATTTGACTTATTAATTCATTATAGTTTGGTGATTGTTGTTGAATTTGATTTTGAACATTATTTCCCATAATTCCTTGATTTTGTAACATTGGATTTTGTGTTGAATATCCACCATTTGGTATTAAATTATTCATTGTAGACATTTGATTATTTGATTGTGATATTATTTCATTTTTACTTAAAACAATATTTTGTGGTTGTTGTTGCATCATATATTCTTGGTGAACATTATTATTTTGTATATTAGAACGAGGAAGTTCATTTAATGATGTTATTCCCGAAGAAGACATTATATAGTAATATAGTTTCCTAAATATTTAATATATTTAAAACGCAATATATAATATTATTATGTAATAGTAGTATATATTTAATTAATTTTATAATTAATCTACTTCTTCCATTTGTGATTCTTTGTCTTCTTCTTTGTCTTCGTTGTCTTCTTCGTTGTCTTCTTCTTTTTCTCCTTTTTCTTCTTCTCCTTTTTCTTCTTCTCCTTTTTCTTCTTTTTCTTCTTTTTCTTCTTTTTCTTCTTCGTCTAATGAAAGACCTAACTTGATCATATTATTAATACGATTAACAAATATTGCCGGTTCTTCAATATTGAAACCACTAGCAATAAGAGAAGACTCAAAAATTAAATTTACAAGATCTTTTAATGTATTACTATTTTCATCTTTTACATGTTGCTCTTTGAGTGCCTTAATAATAATATGATGTGGATTAATTTCCATTGTTTTCTTGGACATCATATATGAACTCGTATTGGAATTATGAAGTGCTTGTGCTTTCATAATTCTTTCCATATTTGCTGACCATCCAAACTCGCCAGTAACTAATACACAAGGTGAATCCACAACACGTTCGCTCAATACAACTTTATCAACTTTATCTCCTAAAATAGTTTTAATTTTACTAGTTAATGGTTTAAATTCCTCTACACATTGTTCCCAAATCCTTTTTTCTTCTTCGCTTTCATCAAATTTTAAACCTTCTTTTGTCACACAAACTAATGTTTTACCATCAAACTCTTTTAATTGTTGTACAAAATATTCATCAATTGGATCTGTCATAAATAATACTTCGTATTTTCGCTTTTTGCACTTTTCAATAAATGGAGAGTTTACTACAGATTTTAGAGATTCTCCAGTAATATAATAAATATGCTTTTGTGATTCAGGCATAGCATTTACATATTCTTTAAACGAAACCATTTTTTTATTTGATTTTGTACTATAAAACATTAATAACTCGGCTAATTTTTCACGATTAGAACTATCTTCATGAATACCTAGTTTAATATTTTTGCTAAATTGCTCATAAAATTTCGCAAAATCTTCTTCATTTTCTTTAATTTCAGAAAATAGTTCTAAACATTTTTTGATAATATTTTTCCTAATTACTTTAAGAATTTTATTTTGCTGTAGCATTTCACGTGAAATATTAAGGGGTAAATCTTCGGAATCTACTACTCCTTTTACAAATCCTAACCAATCAGGAATTAAATCTTCACAATTATCTGTAATAAATACACGACGTACATATAATTTAATATTTCCTGTTTTTTTTGATTTAGATTCAAAAATATCTACGGGTGCGCGTTTTGGAACAAATAAAAGTGATGTAAATTCTAATTGACCTTCTACTGAAAAATGTTTTACAGCAAGATGTTCTTCCCAATCATTTGTTAATGATTTATAAAACGAGGCATATTCTTCGCTAGTAATTTCTTCAGATTTTCTTGACCAAATAGGTTTCTGCTTATTTAATAATTCAAATTCATGGACGAGTTGCGTAACCATTTTTTTAGTTTTGCCTTCTTTTTCTTTTGTGGTTTCATTTTCTTGAACTTCTTCAATTTGTGGTTCGTCTTCTTCTTTTTTCTCTGTTTCTTCTGTCTCTGTTTCTTCTTCTACTTCTTCTTCTTTTGATACACTTTTTTCTACATAAAGACTAATTGGATAATTAATAAATTCGGAATGCTTTTTGATTAAATCTTTAATACATTGTTCTTCTAAATATTCTAATTGATCATCTTTTAGAAAGCATGTAATTTTTGTACCACGTCCAATTTTTTCATCACTTTCATCCTTTTTAACAGTAAATGAACCTCCAGCATTAGATTCCCACACATATTGCTCATCATCATTGTTTTTAGAAGTTACAACAACACGTTCAGCTACTAAATATGCCGAGTAAAACCCTACACCAAACTGCCCAATCATATTAATGTCTCCCTGCGTTTTCATTGCCTCCATAAACCCCTTTGTTCCTGACTGAGCAATAGTTCCAAGATTTGTAATCATATCCGATTTAGTCATGCCAATTCCTGTATCTAAAATTGTTAATGTTTTATTTAGTTTGTCTGGAATAATTTGAATAGTTAAGTCAGCATTAGTATCTAATACACTTTTATTTGTAAGAGAATGATGCCTGATCTTATCTAACGCATCTGATGAATTAGAAATTAATTCACGAAGAAAAATGTCTTTATTAGAATAAAATGTATTAATAATAAGAGACATTAGCTGATTAATTTCAGCCTGAAAAGCAAATGTTTCTACTTGTGTATCCATTATATATTTTATATATACATGATGGTTTTAAATACTTTAAATATATATTTTTTAATGAAATATATATTTTTTAATGAAATATATATTTTATACTATATTATTCATCTTCTTTACGTTCTTTAAAATAATTATAAATTTCATCTTTGAATTCTTTAGAAAAAGTGTTGGTAGGAATTATTATTCCACTCGAATCATATGTTATATATGTTAATGGACTAAAATGAAATTTCATTAAAATTTTCCAGCGCTCTGTATATTTGCGATTTATTTTAGAACCATGGTAATAATGCCGTATTATTCCAGGAGTATATCCTAATCTTAATTTAGATGCCAATTTTTGATATATTAACATGCTATTATTATAATCTGCGTGGTAGTTAACATTATTTATTGAACTACATTTATTGATTAAAGACATAGCAATTATACTATCTCCTGAACCTAATATTGCTTTATCATAAAGCCCGTTTATTTTTTCATATGCTTTTCTTGTTATTGCCCAAGCATAACCAGGATGCCAATAGTCTGTTCCTTTTGTTGTATAGTTTTTTTGCTTTTCAAAACAATAACCAAAACTATTAAATATGTTTAAATTATTTTTTTCTTGATCCATGTCAATACAATGACTAAATATTTGAACGACATCTTTGTAGCCATTCAAAATTTTTAATGTATCTAATGCCCAAGTAGAACTATCAAATTCAATATCGGCATCTATCCAAGCAAATGCTTTATAATTTTTAGGTAACAAATATTTTACTCCTAAATTTATCATATTTTCTTTATGCCATAATGGAACTTCTGTTTTTAATTGTAAATGATGCTTGTTATTTTTATTAGTAATTATAAATTTTTGGTCTCCATATACAAGCTCTACTATAAATAAATTAACATGCTCTTCTTCTTCTTCTATTCGCTTAACAAATTCTTTTAATAATATATATCTTTTTGCGTACAAACAAGGATTTGATATAACAATAATTACATTTAATTTTTCTTCTATTGGATTATTATTAGCAATTGCCATTTTTGTAGAATTTATTATATATTCAATATTATCAATTTCAATATTATTAATAATTGTCATATTATATAATTAGTCTTCAAATATTTATATATATTTAATTAAATCTTATTTATTTATAAATTTAATTAAATAATTAAAACAGTTAAAATAGTTAAAATAGTTAAATATAATATTACATAAAATTTGTTGAATATTCTAATGTTTTACTTTTTGAACCGCAAGGTATATTTTCTTCTACTAAAGTATAACATTTTGTTTTATCACTATCACTAGCAAATATTTTGTCTCGTAGCTCATTATGTTTTGGACCAATAAATTTATAACAATCTCTTGAATTACATACTTGTCTAAAAATTGTAGATAAACCTAAACCCAATAATACAGACAATATAATTTTTCCTATATTTGTGTGTAATAAATTTTTTAAAATATTATTAATCATATTTTTAATATATATTATATATATATATAATATATATTAATACTTATTATAAGCAGTTAATAATAAGTATTAATATTGTTAATTTATACAGGTAATATTGTTAATTTATACAGGTAATAGTTTTATTTTATTTTTATCACTAGGACATTTTACATCTTTTATTTTATAATTAAAGCAATTTTCACTTTCATCTTTATATTCTATTTTATTTATATTATGAGGTGTTGGATATACTTCCACTTTTCTATTATAATCAAAACAATATATATATATTAAACCTAGTAAAAATGTAATTAAAAAGATGCTAACATTTATATATTTTGTTGCATTATTGAATTTTTGTTGTATATTAGTAAAAAATTTGCCCATTTAAGTAATACTTAATATAACACAATACTTTTTTATCTTATATATAAAATTTTATGATTTATTTTTTACTATTTAATTCTATTATTAAGTCTTCTAAATTATAATTATTTTGATAAAATATAAATTGATCATGTTCATTTTTTTCTATATGTGATGATTTGTATTTTAATTTCATTAATTCATTACCTAATATTGAAAGTTTGCTATTATGTATTTCGACTGCAGTTTTCAAGTAACTTATTTCTCCTGAAGATTTAAATAGTTCTACTGCGTCACTATATTGTTTTTTATTAATTTCAAAATCTTGTATTTTTTCTTGTATTAATAATTTTAATTCTTCATTATGTGTTATTGAATTATATAAATTGACTAAATTGTTATAACTTTCTTGGCTATTATTTAATTGATGTTTCAAAGTTTCAAATAATTCAACTGCTTTTTCTTCTTCAATATAGTTAAAAAGAAAATCTAATTTTGTAGTTATAATATTCTTTTTATAATTTTCTAAATCTTTGTGTATTGTTATTAATTTTTCAGTAACTTGTGCAAATTTTTTTCGTTGTATTACTATATCTAATTTACACGGGCTAAAAGTATTACCACACGTTACTCGCAATAATTCGGGCAATTCTGTGAAAATTGTTCCACCATCTTGTTTACAATTAACACATTTTGGTTTATATTTTGCCAATATTTGTTTTTTTTGGTCATACTCTTTACCATATTCCCCTAACAATTCGTTTATTTTTTTTTGTTTTAGCAACATATATTTATTTTTTAATTTATAATATTCTTCTAATTCTTCATAATAATTAGTTAATGGAATTGATGTCATATACAAACTTATATTTTAATAATATATTTAATTTTTTAATTATGAATTTTTAATTATGAATTTTTTATTATGAATTTTTTATTATGAATTTTTTATTATGAATGTAACATTTAAGAAAAATATATTGTTTTATGTAATAAATTTGCTTCAACATGATTGCTATAATCTGGTAAATTTGTTATCATATTGTTTTTTATTTTTTGTTGATTATCAATATTTTGACGATTATAATATATTAATTTAGACATAATATAGTCTTTGTCTTTCATACTTTTTTCATAATATTCTTTACTTGATTTATTACCTTTATACCGCATATATAAAAATGATGCTAAAACTAGTATAAATAATAAAAACATAGAAATGTTAAAAAAAGTGTTATAATTATTTTGTTTATAATTATGACATCCTTTTAATACTTCTTTAAAAAAATATTTAACTCCATTATCTACTAATTTTGGTTTTTCAGATGTATTTTTTTCATTTACTGAATTATTTAATTTAAAGTTTGTATAATCTAAAATATTAAAGTTCATTATTAATATAATAATATAACTCGTGTTTTATAATTTTTATATTTTACTAAATTTAATACTTATTGTCTAATTTAATACTTATTGTCTAATTTAATACTTATTGTCTAATTTAATACTTATTGTCTAATTTAATACAATTTTAATATTAAAATAATTTATATTTATATTTATAAATATATGGCAAAATCTGACCTTCCTAATCCAAGCAGTACAATAACATATTTTCTGCTTACAACAATTTGCTTTGCTTTTTTTATCATATACAATATTTTTCAAAAGCCACAAATTTCAGAAGTAGCCAAGGCACCCAATAATAATCTTATTAATTCTACATATATATTATTATTAGTTGTTGGTTCGTACTTTATTAATGCCTCTATTTCAAAAGCAATGTGTACTCAATCTATTCAGTGGAGTTATGTTTTAATGATTACTTTATTACCTTGGATAATTATATTTATTTCATTATATGTTATGTTAAAATTATTTCCTGGATGGATAACTCCATTTTCTAATACTATTGGTTATAGTATTATTGGATTTTTAGGAATTGAAAAAACTTATGAGGCTATATTTAAAACTAGTGCTGAAGAATCTGGTGAAAATAGTGAAGTTGTTAAAGCAATTGCTAATATGAATAGTAATAAATCAAAATTTATTAACCAAATAACTACTGATGTAGAAGAATTTAAAAATTTTTTTATAAATATGCCAGAACTTCTCAAAGACGGAATTGTTGATGAAGCAAAAAAAATAATTATACCTAGTGAATTTGAGCGATCAACAATTAGAGATACAGGAGGCAAAATATATACAGGCGGAGCATTAGTATTAAAAGCACGCTCTTATATTTCTAAGAAAACTCATTTATATAAAAAAAATTTCAAGGGCGGCGATGGAGACACGGAGTCATCTCCAGATTTATTAAGAGAAGCAGAAGAACCAGGAGAAGCTGTTAAAAATCCTTTACTTACATTATATCAATTACTAGTTATTAAACAAGTAATTGGTAAAATAGTATGGTATGTATTGGCTGGAATATTAATTAGTTCTATTAGTTACAATTTAGTAATAAATATGGCGTGTGAGAAATCATTAGAAGAAATTCAACAAGATTTTGAAGCCGCTAGAGAAGAACAATCTACTGCTGTACAATCTAGTGATGCAAATTATAGGGCTCGTTTGCCAACACAGACTTTTTAATTAGTCCTTTAAAATATAAATCTTTTATAATTTATATAGCATAAAATAGCTAAATATGAAACTATTGCTAATATAATTACTGCTAACCATAATGGTAATATTGTTTTATTTTTATAACCAATACCAAATTCGCGTGGTTTTCCATTTTTATCAAACATTATATTTGGTTTAATTAGTAGTATTATAGCAAATAATATTAAAAAAACTATTATTGATACTAAATTTATATTTATTGTAACAAATTGTCTTAACATATTTAATATTATATATTATTTATAATATATAATTTAACCCTTATTGTAATTAATCTTTATTATTTTCCTATTAAATATACTATTTTTTACAAAGTTAAAAAATTGATTTTTCACTAACTAGTTCTTGAGCTAAAATCCCAATAAAAGCAATCATTGCTAATCGCCCATTATTTAATTCTTTATTTAAAAGATCATCGCTGATTTTATCCATATTATAATTTCCTAAATTTCCTGGTTGATAATCGTCTTTTAGCATAAACGTAGTTTTACTAGTTAAAAATGGATTTTTCCATCCTTTATTCATTCTAAAAATATCATATAGTGTCATTGTTACCCAAAATGGTGCTTGATGTGCCATATCCATTGATGATAAATAATTAATTCCTAATGTAGAACTATCTTCATCAAAATGTTCTAGTAATAAAATAATACTTGTTGCTAACATTGCTGTTCTGCCATGCTGAAGTTCTGCTTCTCTTACAAATTTTTGGCGATTTGTGCTTTTGTTTTTTAAAATATTTAATGGATCAAAATTTGGAAATGGTTTTGTGGATCCAGCATACTTAAAGTTATAAAGTTTTACTGAAGGAAGAATATTATAAGCATTCACACTATGTGTATATACAATTAGCATCATAAATAAATAAAACATACTAATATTATGTTATATATTTTATTCTTTAAATTATTTTATTAATATTATTGAGGATAAAAGTTTTATTGTGACTTGATTTAACATTTGCTTATTAAATTATAGCATAATGTTTTAATGTTGAACTAATAACATTAAATACATTTTCTACATTTACACTATTTCCTAATTGTTTATAACTTTTTTTATCGTCAAGTGCTAATTTAAAGTCTTCTGGAAATGATTGAAGTCGTGCACATTCGCGAGGTGTTATATAGCGTTTTTCTTTTCCATAAATAGGAACTTGCGATATTGCTACTAATGTTGGAAAATACTTACATTTTTTTACCCTTATTCCAGATTGACGAATTTGAATGAAATGATTAAAGATGCTCTCGTTTTTTGTTATAGATCCGGCTTGCCATTCTAATTTTCCAAAAATTTCACGTTGCTTTAATAATGTTTTATGCTTATTATACCAAGTATCTAAAATAGTATAACATTTTTGCACTAATGGGCGATTTTTTTTAATAATGTCACGTTTCCATGCCGGAAATAAATTTAATTGTTCTTCGCTATAATTAATAAAAGCATCATTAATCATTAGTGTTGGAGCGAGTTTTTCCCCTACTTCCATTTGTTTAATAATTTCATCCCATGCTTCTAATGTTTTCAAAATACTAGAATTAATATAATATTTTGAAGGCACATTTTCGCGGTTTATAAACTTATTAAAATCAATAGTTTTTGGATCAATTGTCGGATTTAGTACAATAGTTGAATTGCTATTGTATGATGGTTGTAATGTTTTAAGAACACATACAAAATAAACGCGTTCTCTTTGTTGGGGAATTCCATAATTATGTGGCGATAATTGAAAAAGTGTTAAATTATAACCTATAGAATCTATTTTTTCTTTAATATAGTTAATTACTTCACCATCACTTACTTTTAAAATATGCTTTACATTTTCTAAAAACATAAATTTAGGTTTTTTTTCTTTGGCAATTCTAATTATTTCATCAAATAATAAACCTCTTGAATCTTCAAAACATTTTTTATTACCTCCATTGCTAAACGCTTGACATGGAAATCCACCGGTTAATATATCAAAATCTGGGAGTTGTATAGGATTAATTTTTTTTACGTCTTTAACTGGTTTTATTCCATAATTATCTAAATATACTTCACGGCAATCTTTATTAATATCACACGCTAAAATACATTTTGCACCCAACTTTTTTAATGCTTGATGAAAACCGCCAATTCCACAAAATAAATCAATAAATGTTAATGGTTCTTTTAATAAGATGGGTTCCATATTTAATATTTTATAAATTATTATTAAATATTATATCATAAAATATATAATTACTATAAAATATATAATTACTATAAAATATATAATTACTATAAAATATATAATTACTATAAAATATATAATTACTATAAAATATATAATTACTATAAAATATATAATTATTGTATTAGTTTAATCATAGTCTTCATTTGGACCATTTGCATAATCCCCATCTTCACCATTATCATAATCAAAATCGTCATCATCAGGTATATTATTCATACTATATTCTTCGGCATCAATTGCTTGATCATTTAATGTTTGTTCATCCATCGCTAAATCATATAATTCTTTATTCATTGCCGTGACATTATTATTTTGCTGTAATTTTTTCTCTTTTATTGCTTGTTTTTCCATTGCTTCACGCTCTTCGTCGTAGTTTTCTTTAACATATTGCGTTATTCCTTTTTGCATGCCTTTGTTCCATTTTTCTAATTTGTTATTTTTCAAAATATTTTCAATTTCGCGTTCCTCATCGGAGAGATTTTTGAGAAAATCTGTAATTAAATCTTTTTCTTTTTCTTTTGCCATATTAATTTTGTCCTTTACTTTTTTATAACCATTATTAATTAGATTATAATGATTATTCATTGTACTTGAATATTCAAGTATGTAGTTCACACTATTTTTCAAAAATTCACCTTTATCATAATCATTTATTTGTAAATCTTGTAGCGTTAATAAAAACTCAGGCGACTCATTAATAGTTAACAATTCATAGTATAAAGTATAAAATATATAATTATAAAATAATATTACTACTTTTTCATCAAATATACTATTAATTTTTAATGTTTTATATGAAGAATAATCACTCATAAGAAATTTATTATATAAAAATACTGGCATTAGTTCCAGCAATATTTTGCATTTTTTAGAAATTATTTTAAAAGCCACTATTAATTCGGGTCTTGCGTTGAAATTGTTAATATTATTATAATATTTTTGTATTATGTTATAAATATCTTTATTATGAATATCTGATAATTTCCAATGTTTTGGAATTGCTCCATAGTTTACATTTTTATTTAACATAATTGACGGAAAAGTATATAAAAAATTCATAATATAATTTTGATAAAATTTAGTATTTTCTACATCAATAGTTAGTTCTAAATTTTGAGAGAATTTAGCAAAATCACTTTTACTAATATTAGATTGTTTACTTATTATTTGTAATATACTTTGCTTAAGTCCTACAAGTGATCTTCCTAAGTAATTTTTGAAATTGCGAAGTTCTAAATTTTCACTACTTACAATAGAAAAATCATCTAATAAACTTTCCAATTTACTTATAAGTTCATCATCTAATTTATAATAACTATTTTGTGTGTAGGCTTCTATTAATACTCGCATTAGTTCAATATTATTTATAATAGGATAATTTGTTGATATATGTATTATATTTTTCTTACTTATAATATGTATTAGTTCTACAAAAGAAGAAAAATTATAAACTTTACCCTCGTTTTTGAGAGATTCTATTATTTCTTTTAATTGCTTGTTATTATCAAATTCTCTTGGTTTATCCAAACACAAACCTTTTAATTCATCATCAATTGGTAATAAGTTAGCAAAATTACAAAAATATATAAATGCTTTATATACTAACTCTTCACTGAAACTAGTAGTTTGTGAAATTATTTTTTGTTTTGTATTTTCTTGATTATATAACTGCGGTGCATAAGTCAATAAATCAATGCTATTTAATATATTATTATAAAATGCTACTTGTTTATTACTTATTTCAATCGAGTTATCTTCACTCATAAAGTATTCGCTAGTATTTTTGCTTGAATTACAACACGCATTTTCTAAAAATGGATTGTCATTTGAGTTTTTTAATAGCGGAGTATTTTTTTTGACAACATTTTGTATTTTTTCTATAATATAATAACTTGAAAATATCGCCTTTGACTCTATTATTTCTTTAATATTATTTTTTTCACCACGAGAGAATGTTTCATATAATGTAGTTTTAAAACCATCATCAATAGAACTAATATTTTCAGATGAAATTTTTATATCATATAAAGGCGGATTAAATGTATGCCAGTTATTTATAGATAAATATTCCGGTATTGCGTCATCAACAACTTGTGTCGATAACAAATATTCACGTTTTTTATTTAAATGGACTGCTAAATCTTTACTTGTTATAATATAACGTTCTATAAGTGCCTCTATTTTTTTTATAATAGTGGACTCAGACATTTTTAATATACTATTCCATGGTGTAATTGAACTTTTTATTTTGTTTGCTATACAAGCAATATAGGCAATAGTAGTTTTGTCTTCCTCTCCGTCCAGTGGATAACCTTTAAATGATTTAATACAACCTGGAAATGTTTTTTTAGAAGTTAATGATGGAATATTTATTTGAATTGCATATATTATAAAAGTTAGTGTTAATAATAATAGTGAAGAATTATATGTTTCTTCATAACTCGGCATAGCCTTAACTTTTCCTTCTTTTTTTGTAGATTTTAAAAGAATTTCGTCATATTGTTTTTTTGTTGGTATGCTTGAGTTTTGAATAGTTAGTACATTATTTATAATTAGTTCATGATTATGTGATATATTAATGCCTATCATTAAACTCATTGCCTTTATTATATTTAATATTATTTGCGTATTTGGATTCAATGATTTTGATTTAGTTAATTCTGTAACTTGAACGTCATGACTAATAGTATATTCATTTTCTACTAGTGCCCGGGTTTGTAATTTATATCCTTTTTCATCGTAGCCTTCATCACTATTAAACTCTATTGATTTAATAATATAACCACTATATTTATCAACCCAATGATTATTATCATCACTTAGCGTACCTTGTTCAGCACATATATAATCTAATTCTTTAGCAAAATCCAATTTATTAATAAAAGCATTTGCTAATTTCAATAAAAATAGTGGTATTAATGGTTGTCCCGTTTTAATACAATATAAAATATATGGACTCTCATCTTTAATTGCTTCGCGTGTAAAATTTATACAGAATTTTTTTATAGTAGAATATTTAAATGCTATGTCCTTCATTTTTAATATGCCATCTCTCAACTTTATATATGGAGACGCTGTTTTATTTTCCTCACTAATATTAGAATCTTCTAAACTTAATAAATAACTATTTAATGTTTCACGTTTTGTTTTATTTATATTATTAATTGCTTGAATTCTGGCTTTTGAATTTTCATAATTAGTGTTGATTTTCCCTTTAATATCTTCTATACTTAAATCATATTTGCTCTCAAAATTTTTCAATATTTCATCTACTTCTTTATTAATATTTGCTTTTTGAGCATCAGCAAGTGTTACACATTTGTCATCTTTTGAAATACATTCTTTATTTGAATCGCAAAAAATTTGATTTGATTCAATATAAAAATTATTTTCAAATTTAGGATCTAACATCCACGTATCATTAGTTCTTATATAAACATAATTTTTAGCGCTTCCTTTATCAACTAATATAGCGTAGTCGCCATCAATAATCTCTCTTTTTTCATCTATTATTGCTTTTGCTTCGCGAAATGCTCGTACTTTAGTCAACTTCATAAGTGTCATTAATTTATTACCTAAAAAATCTATGAATTGTTTTGTGTCCATAGTTGCTCTCTCTGTTTTATATTCATTTAATATGCTATAAAAAGTATTATCATAAATTGAATCAAAATATATAAGTTTATTATTATCATTTTCTAATGATTGTAATGTACTATATTTTTTAGACAATACATATTTTTCGCACGTATTTTGCATAGTATCTAACTCGCCTTTTAATATGTCTTTTGACGAAACTTGCTGGGTGTCTGCTGTTATTTCATCTTGTTCTCTTATTTGTTCTTTTATTTTGTCTTTGTCTTTGTCTTTTTCTTTTTCTTTTTCATATGCTTTGATAAAATTTTCAAGCAAATTACCAACTATTAAATCCATAATATTTTTATTAATACTTTGCATGAAGAATTCTGCACTATCAATTTTCACAATATAACTATACAATTCTTCGCTGTTATTTAAGTTTTCTTCGGCAATTTTATAAAAATTAAACAATTCATCTTTTAAATCTTTTGTTAAAAGATTAAATGAGTAATTTATATTTGCTCCGCGTTCACTATTATTTGCAGCGTCTTTAATAGTTCTTATAAAATTTGAAAAATTGGATTCTTCATATTTATAGTTTTTCTTATAATAATCAATGTTTGAATTAATTATTTTTTTTATAGCTTTATAATCTGTTACATGTAAATTATATACATCAATATTTAATGCTTGTAAATCATATACAAACTCTAACAAATTATATTTGCGATTTTCCAACGAGTTTGTTGTATATGTACCAACATATTCTTTAATAAAAGAACTATTTGTAGGTATAAAAGATTCAAGTAAATAATTCATTTTTTCCAAATAAGGAAGGTCTAATGACTCATCAATAG
>Ga0209107_10000598_pt1 | contig 20971 bp, 19 predicted proteins | sample LakErihyJuly2011_2_FD_187460 | JGI IMG/M metagenome (GOLD analysis project Ga0209107, IMG submission 187460) | Freshwater microbial communities from dead zone in Lake Erie, Canada - CCB hypolimnion July 2011 (SPAdes) (version 2) | ecosystem: Environmental > Aquatic > Freshwater > Lentic >...
CGACCGCGCCGTCCTTATTTTAACGACCTATATCACAAACCAAAAACAGTCTGAATTATTGGCAGCATCCATTGATTCAATACGAGCGCATCACCCAGACGCGGCAATACAGATTTTAGACGACGACCATTCCAAACCCGAATGTGTCGCCGTGCCCTTATATTGTAAAATCGAAAAAACAAAACACTCCAGATGTGGCGAAGTAAATGCCTATATTTGGGCAATTGAACACAAAACAGAATATGATATATTTATATATATACATGACTCTTGTAAAATTCGTAGTCCTATTCCATATCTATTAAAAGGGCGTCATTTTAGGCAATTTTGGTATACATCCAGATGTTCTAATAATGACACTAGGGGTGAAGAAATAGATGCCTTTATGAACATATTTACAGTATATAGTCAAGACTGTAAAGAAGAATTGGAGCTTGTACGCGACGGCAAGGAGAATATTATTTTCGGCGCCATGGCGGCATTTGACGGAGACTTTTTGACATTTGTAGAGACTCAGACAAATTTTCTAGCGTGCGCGCATTTATTAAATAAAAGGGGGATGCGTTGCTTCTTTGAACGACTCTTGTATATCATTGTCATGAAATATACAGGAGGTCGTGAATTTGTAAAAAACGCATATTGTGGAGACATTTTTAAACACACAGATGCGTTTAATAACAGGTCCTTTGCCATAAAACCCAATAATCCATATCTTATCAAAGTGTGGCAATCGCGTTAAACATACGGATTCCACGCCCATTGGAGGAGCGCTTGACGTTGTCTTGGGCGACATGTGAGGTCGCCTTTGGGACAGTTTTTCTTGACACCGCCGCTGTGGCGCGCAAAGGCCTTCCAGCGCTTGATTTGTGTAGTGTCCAGTTCTGGAATTCTGCGGCCCATCCAATAGCGGCAATACCATTGAAACCAACCGCGTTCATCTGGATTTATCTTTGGATCTGACAGAGTTGGGTATTGACTCGCCTTGTGGCCTTTGGCGGCGACCCAGCCTTTTTTGCGCCATTCGGACAAGGGGAGGCGGCTGTCAATCTGAAATAAATTCAGATCTGTATTTGAGCCTTGCGGACTGAGTTTTCCGAGGGCGAGGGCGTCCAAGAACCATTCGGCTGGAAATTCAGTTAAACAGTCATTGAGGTATTTGCCACCGAAAACGCCGAGGCGGAGCATCTGGGCGGGAGTAAAGTACGGCTGAAATTCAGGACTGAAATTGGTACCTGGATTTTCAGATAGAGTGTAACTGTAAGAATTCTCCATTTTGTTATGGACATGAATTGTGTCGCCCTTTTTGAAACTGGAAAGTGGTCGGCCATGTTTCTGTAAATATGCGAGCATCTCTTCGGGCGTTTTCATTCTCCTAGTCTGTGGGGATAAAATTGGTCTCTTTTATTTGCTTTTGGAAAAGCAGATAAAAGTATAGAATGAATATGGACCAGAGGCCCAAGCGTCAGATTCTTCCTCCTCACCAGCCTCCTGCCGACGCGGCCGAATACCTGGCTGCTATTAGCCCTGAGGAACGCCGCCTCGTCCAACTCGCTATTGAGAAACTAGGATCCAGTTACTTTATGGAAAAGAGCCACGGCTACAAGGCCTGGAAGGCGACTGTGAAGAATGCCGCTACGTGATAATTTGTATTAGTTAATAGATAATTACAAAATTTCTACTGTAATTGTGGATGGGTCTGTATAATAAGCACTGGCATTATTCGTGCTCCAATCTCCGCCGTTGAGAGTATATAGTGTTGTGGTTACGGAGTTTCGACCATATGTTAATGTCATCCGTCCATTACGCATTAACTCTATTGTGGGGGTGAGGCCCGCCATATAAATTCTTATTGCCATCGCATCACCATTTACAGTGCCCAATGAAACTGGGTTATCAGATAATCTTAATGTAAGATTTACCATCGCCGCGGCAAGTTCAGCGGGTAATATATTTTGTGTAGATACTATTTTTACATAGGGAGATAATGTATTTACTATACTATTATCATTATTGACATCTACATATGCTCCCTTCACAACTTGCCATGATGTTCCGGTGGATTCAGATACATATACAATTGACGCAGGTGTTGCGAATGTTGTCGCGGGTGTTGTTGTAATTATATTTGTAAAGTCTTGTACTGGATTTGCTGCTATACTGACCGCCCACTGTCCTGGGGTTGATATTCCACTTCCCTTTACTGTGCGTGTTTCTACAAATTGTGTACCCGTTGAAATACGTTTAATCAAGCGCACTTGAAGTTGTCCTGGTGATAGATTAAAATCGGATCCTCCAACTGCTCCAGTGCTTGTATTTTCAAACCAGTATTGGAATGTAAGAATTTCATAATCTGGAAGTGAACTTCTAAAGTAATTAATTTTGTTTGTCTTACTATTGAAACTATTGAATGAGACGCCGCGCCATGATGAAGTAAGAGAGTATAATGTTGCGGAGGAAGTTGTTCCAAGTAATAACATGAGATTTGTGGTTGGAATAATTGTAGTTCCATAATTTGTTCCATTCATATTAAATACAAACCCTGTCAATTCAAGACGATATGTGCCATTATCTGTAGGCGTTGTTAATAAAGCATATCCTGCGGGCGTTATATTTCCAGATGTTAAAGGCACAGTTCCAGTTCCTGATACGAGGGGTGCGGTTATAGGCGCAATAAGAGCAGTTGGATTCACTACACTATTGTCATTATTGACATCTACATATGCTCCCTTGACAACTTGCCATGATGATCCGGTAGGTTCAGATACATATACAATTGACGCGGGAGTTGCGAATGTTGTCGCGGGTGTTGTTGTAATTATATTTGTAAAATCTTGTAATGGACTTGCTCCTAAACTGACCGCCCACTGTCCTGGGGTTGATATTCCACTTCCCTTTACTGTGCGTGTTTCTACAAATTGTGTACCCGTTGAAATGCGTCTTATTAAGCGAACCTGGAGTTGCCCTGGGGATAGATTAAAATCGGATGCTCCAACTGCTCCAGTGCTTGTATTTTCAAACCAGTATTGGAATGTAAGAATTTCATAATCTGGAAGTGAACTTCTAAAGTAATTAATTTTGTTTGTCTTACTATTGAAACTATTGAATGAAACGCTGCGCCATGATGTTGAAACTGCAGTTAATGTTGTTGATGAAGATGTGTCAAGGAATATCATGAGATTTGCACTTGGTGCGATCGTTGTACCACGATTGACTCCACCCATATTAAAGGTAAATCCAGAAAGTTCTCCTGGCAGTATATATGGTGTCGCACTGTCCGCGGGTGCTGATAATAAAGCATACCCCGCGGGTGTTATATTCCCAGACGTTAAAGGCACCGTTCCAGTTCCTGATACAAGCGGCGCTGTTATAGGCGCAATAAGAGCAGTTGGATTCACTACACTATTATTATTATTGACATCTACATATGCTCCTTTGACAACCTGCCATACCGTCCCTGTAGGATCAGATTCATATACAATTGTCGCAGGAGTTGCGAATGTAGTTGCGGGGGTTGTTGTAATTATAGTTGTAAAATCTTGTAAAGCTGATCCTATAGAAACAGCCCACTGTCCTTGGGCTGTTATTCCACTTCCCTTTACGGTGCGTATCTCTATATATTGTTTACCCGTTGAAATACGCTTAATCAAGCGAACCTGGAGTTGTCCTGGTGATAGATTAAAATCGGATGCTCCAATACTTGCGGTATTTGTATTTTCAAACCAATATTGAAGTGTGACAATATCATAATCTGAAAGTGTACTTCTAAAGTAATTGATTCTGTTTGTTTTACTATTGAAACTATTGAATGAAACTCCACGATAAGATGATGAAACTGTAGTTAATGTTGTTGATGATAATGTATCAAGGATTATCATGAGATTTGTAGTTGCTGAAATAGTTGTACCACGATTGACTCCATCAATATTAAAGGTAAACCCAGAAAGTTCTCCTGGCATTATATATGGAGCCGCACTATCCGCAGGTGTTGTTAATAAACCATATCCAGCAGGTGTCATATTCCCAGCCGTTAAAGGCACTGTTCCAGTTCCTGATACAAGTGGTGCTATTATAGGCGCGATAAGTGTAGATGTATTTACTACACTATTAGTATTATTTACGTTAACATATTTATTTTTCTGAATAGTCCATGTTGTTCCTGTGGGATCAGATTCATATACAATTGTCGCAGGAGTTGCGAAAGTAGTTGCGGCGCTTACATCTATTGTGGATGCCGCATCAATTAAAGAAGAACCTGTTGCAATGGCCCACTGTCCTGGATAAGTGTCAATTCCTGGACCTTTTACAATACGAGTTTCCACCCACTGTTTACCAGTTGAAAGTTGTTTAATTAGACGGACTTGGTATTGTCCAACAGAATTGAAAAAATTAGTCGTACCCGTTATGTCTAGATAATAATCTTCAAACCAATATTGGAGTGTAAGAATATCAAAATCAGCAAGTGTGCTTCTAAAGTACCGTATCCTGTTGGATTTACGATCTGCGGCGGCTAACGCAAACCCAATATGAGTTGACACAAGTGAATATGTATTGCTGAATGCAAGTGATGAACCAGAGCCAAATGTAATACTTAAGTTTGTACTTGCATAAACGGTTAAGCCATAATTTATACCGTTAATATTAAAAGTAAACCCTTGTAATTCAATAGGTAGCACTCTATTAACACCTTCATCAGTATTCGTTACTGCTAATATGAAACCAGCCTCCACCATATTCCCACTTGAATCTACTGGCACGGTTCCAACACCCGAAATTACGGTTGTATCTCCAGTTGATGGTTTTATGAGTAAAGCAGGTGTATTGTCAAATGCCGTAGAAATTATAGTTTGGAGAGCCGGTAAAGATGCGTTACTGAGAGAAGGATTATCCGCAAATGCGAAAGCATTGACTGTAGTCACTACAAAATTTATAAAATTTACGATACGAGTATTGCGCAAGGCCTGCGCATCAATTGTTGTAATACTTGATGCGAGTAGCACAGACGCAAGAGAGGTACAATTCAAGAATGATGATGCTGGTAGGACAGAAATGGCCGCATTTACTGTGGCGCTCGTCAAACCAGAGCAACCCTTGAATACACCAGTTCCCATAGAGGTGATAGTAGAGGGTACGGCAATAGTTGTGAGTCCAGAGCAATTCTCAAAGAATCCATTGGGCAAGGCTGGCCATTGACTGGGGATTGTTATAGAGGTGAGCCCAGAGCACCCAAGCAGCACACTAGTTCCCAAAGTCAGGGGGAATAGGCCACCAGAACCCTTGTTGGGGAATGTAACGGACGTTAATCCGGTACATCCAGCCAACACCTGGTCGCCGATGAGCGTAGTTGTCGCGGCAGGGAACTCAATAGACGTTAAACCGGTACATCCATAAAAGGCGCCAGCCTGGTAATTCATGAGTGTATTTGGGAGTGTTAAAGATGTCAACCCAGTACATCCATTAAATGTATAAGAAGACAATGTAGTTAGAGAGGAAGGGAATGTAAAGGCAGTGAGACTGGCACACGCGCTAAACGCATAGGATCCAATGGAGGACACACCGTCATGGAGCGTCACGGAGGACAGGGCGAGACATCCATTGAAGCAAGACGCAGGGATGCTTGTCATGCCGCTGGGCACCGTGACGCTTGTAAGAGCGGTACAGCCAGCAAAGAGATAGCTTCCAAGCGAGGTGATGTTTGCGCCAGGGAAGGTAATGGATGTTAAGCTGAGGCATGTCTGGAAGGCATTGTTTCCAATGGAGGACAGCGTAGACGGCAGCGCGATAGACTTTAAACCAGAACTCTTGAAGGCGCTCTGGCCGATGGATACAAGACTGGCTGGCAAAACAGCGCCAATTACATTTGTGTTATTCAAGAAGGCCGATGCCGCAATCGCAGTTGCAGTAGATGGGAAGGTCAGAACACCAAAAGAGCCTGTATAACCAGTTACAGTGGTATTTGTCCCATCTGAGAAGGTTAAACTAGACGGGTCGGCGGGAACATTTGTTACATTAGAGGCCCCTGTAAATGCGTCGGCCGCCACACTCTGGACAGACGGTGCGATTACAGACAGAAGCGCAGGGTTTGCGGCGAATGCTTCGGAACCAATCGTCGTTACATTAGATACTGTTAAAGTGGTGATGCGCGTGTTTTTTAGAGACTGCGCCGCAATTGTCAAGAGAGAAGAGGGCAGTGTCACACTTGTTAAACTAGAGCAGTTCAAGAACATGGCACTAGGGAGGGTCAAAATGGAGCCCAGCAATGTTACAGCGGTTAAATCTTCGCAGCCACTGAATACGGAAGCGCCAAATACCGTAATACCGCTGTGAAGGGTTACACTTGTTAGACCTGTGCTAGCAAGCGCGGATGCGCCAAGAGAGGTTACAGAGGTGGGGATTGTAATACTTGTTATATTTGAGCAGCCGCTAAAGATTCCTGTGGGCAAAGACGTAACAGTGATTGGAATTGTTACTTCTTGTATGGATGTACATCCTGCGAAGGTTGATGCGCCAATGCTAGTTAAATTTGTGAGGTTGATTATGGGCTGTGTTTCAATAATTCCAGGAATATCACCAATTGCGCGCGCGCCCGTGGGGACGATTGAAGCTGAGCCGTTAAAAGATTCTAAAGCAATACATCCTTCAAAGGCATTGGTGCCGATAGTCGTCAGGTTGGGGGCCAGCACCGTGGACAGCGCGGTCGAGTTCTTGAAACTGCTAGCACCGATAGTTATCACATTTGGCAAAAACACTTCCACAAGTCCCGTATTCATAAAGGCCTCGGTGCCAATGCTTGTGAGGCTCTGAGGGAAGAGCACACTTGTCAGACCAGCTTGATTCTTAAAGGCGCCAGTCGCAATAGATGTCGCGCCCTCTGGAATGATGAGTTCTCCAGTAATAGGGCCCGTGTAACCAGTCACAACAGTCTTGGTAGAATCGGAATAGATAAGATTTGTAGGGTCCACGATGGTGCCGTCATCCACAATCTTGAGCTGAAGACGAACATAGAAATAGTCATCTGGCACGATAATTTTCTGTTGATTTTCAGCCTCATTGACGTCAGACAAGAGATGCTCGCGACCCGCCACACCACGCTTGGTGATGTTGCTGTGGAAAATCAGTTTTGTCTTGATTTCGACAATATCATTTTCAATGAGTTTCCAAGAACCGGCCCCCGCCAAGTCCGTCGCAGTTTCAAACAGATTCGGCTCTTGGTGGCCATTTTCATCAAAGAAACGGCGCGGGTCCTGTGACAACAGATCGCGGAACATTTTATCCAGCGCGCCAGTCTCGTGTTGCTTGAAAGAAGCGATGATGGCGTCCGCAACAGTTTCACTAGTTAACATATCATGTGCGTCGTTCAAGTTAAATATATAATCTTTGGTTTGAAACGCAGAATTTCCGTACAATCTATACATAACAAATGCCATAGGAATATCATTGGCCGAGACGAGCCCATTCTTGCGCAGTCGGGGGTCACGATTCAAACTCATATTTGCTGTACTAAAATGAAGTCCTCCCGTAACACCGTCAATATCCATGTACGATGAATTCAAACTTTCAATCAGTACGGATTTGAAGGTATTTTCAATAATATCGGATGTAGACAATTTGGCGTGAGGTCTGTCTTGCCCTACGTCACGGTGCCAGCGAAAGAACAAATTGAATAGTGTCTTGCCCAGAGTCACTTGAACACGGTGCCCGTAATCTCCGGTGTCGGCAATGTTCACATCATTTGTTTCATCCATGTTTACCGTGACCAAATCGGTATAGGTAAGGAGTGTCGGTGTTGGTATCCCTGGAATCGGTGGGACCGACGGGATGCTCATGCCGCTATACCCTGTTTGTACATTTTTGTATTAAAAAATCTACTTTCTATCAACGCGGTTAAGAGAGGGTATAATAACGGCACATAAGAATAGAAATGGAGGAGAACTTGATTGATACGTCAAAATATAAAATTAGCCTTGTATCACTCGATACACGCTTTGCGTCATCGCGTGGTTGTGGAAATGGCGAGTTCAAAATCAATCTTCCGCGCAACATGCGCAACGTCATGCGCATTCGTATGGCTTCCGCTGAAATCCCTCTCGTGGCTTACTGTTTTTCCTTGGAAAATGGCAATACGACATTTGCTGTAAAACTAGGCGCAAATACAACCTTTGTCAAATGTACGCCGATTCCCGATGGTAACTATTCCATTAGTAAACTTACAAACGCAATAGAAGTGTCACTACAAAACTTACATTCTGGGTTTTCTGTATCCTTCAATGCGGTAACTGGTCGTCTAACAATATTAAATTCAAGTCTTCCATTTGAAATGTATTTAGCATCTTACGAAAAACGCATAGCAACACGCCCTGCCAATTGGGGAATTGGCTACAACCTTGGATTCCGCAAATTTAAAGTCAAAGCCGAGCAGCAACAGGGTGGTGGCTACTTTGTACAGGGAAGCACAGTTCTATCTCTTCAAGCCGCGCCCTATTATCTTTTACAGTTACGATGCCCAGATCAAGTTGAAAATGTTACACATCCTGTATTGGATGATGGCTATTTGACGGCTTTTGCGAAAGTTATCTTAAAAGATAATGCATATACATACCAATTTGATGATAATAGTAACTTACTTCGAAAAGAATTTACCTATTTAGCACCGCATAGCATTCCATATTTTTTTGTGCGCCTCATGGATGGTTGGGGGGAGACAGTGGATATGAAAGATATTGATTGGTCTATTACAATTGAAGTTACAGAGGTGGTAAATTCAAAGACATTTGCGACAATTTCAAATACCTACTCACGCCCATAGGTGAGGGTGCGTGTTTGATTGATTTATATATACATTTACAAACGTATATATAAGGATTATAAGTAATTACCACATAATTTAAGCAGCCACCGCCTTCAGCTGCAGACGCACATAGAAGAAGTCCTCGGGTTGGATGACGGTCTGTTGGTTGGCCTGGGAAGCGGCCAGGTCCTCCGCGGCCGTGGTGGTCAGGTTGTGCTCGTAGCCAGCCACACCGCGGCGAGTCACGCGGCTGTGGAAGATCATCTTGATCTTGATTTCCAGGGTGTCGTCGGCCACCATCTTCCAGTTGCCAGCGCCAGAGATGTCGGCGTTGGTCTCGAAGATACCGGTCATGGGCAGACCGGAGGCATCGAAGAAGCGGTGGGGGTCGGCGGCCAGCAGGTCGCGGAACATGGTGTCCACGGCGCCCGCCTCGGCGGCCTTGAAGGACTCCGTGATGGCGGTGGACACAGTGGCGTTGCTCAGCATACCGTGGGCATCCTCTAAGTTGTAGATCTTGTCCAGGGTCACCGCCGCGCTAGAGCCGTACAGCTTGTACAGCACAAAGCACAGGGGGATGTCATTGGCACCCACACCGGCCGCGGCGCGCTTGCGGGGGTCGGGGTTGGTGTCCAGGTTGGCAGTGCCAAAGTGGAGGGCGGCGGTCACACCGTCAATGTCCACAAAGCCACCGGCCAGAGCGGCCTCGATGGCGGCCTCGAAGGCGGCTTCCTGGGCCACAGTCAGCTTGGCGCTGGGGCGCGCAGAGCCAACGGCGCGCTCCCAGCCCAGGTAGGCGTTCATGGCGGAGACATCCATCTCCACCACCACGCGGTGGCCGTAGTCCTCCACATCGGCAAAGTTCACATCATTGTTGGCATCCAGGTCCACGTCGACGATCTCGGCATAGTTCAGCAGCTGGGGAGTGGCAACACCGGGCATCTCTTGCTATACCGTAGGGGGACAAATTTTGCCCGGAAATCGGATTTTTGGGATCACATGCTGATGGAAAAATTTACCGGTTTCATCGCAACTTTAATCTGCGCGCTCAGGCCGGACGCGACAAACCCATTTTGCTTATAAATAACCTTCACCTGTTCCATAAAGGTCCTTGTAGTTGTTACAAAGGTACCGAGACCTTTCAATAGCGCAATCATAACTTCATCAAAAATACCGAAAAGGGGTTTTGCGCCAAACGCATTTCCCTGCATTCTTTTTATCCTACTAGTAAGAATCAAATGCCAAAGGTAATGTTTGAGGAAGACAACGGCGCATCGGAACTCTTGCGGATTATTGACTTGTTAAATGCAGCAATGGGCGATGTAAAGAAAACAAAAACGGTAGAAGAACTACAGACTGTTATTAATAATATCAACCGTGTTATTAATGAAGTAAAGAAGTCGTTGGCTTCCCAGGGCAAAATCACGTAAAACGCCTAAAAAAATCTCAGCTATGAATATCAAGTCGTAGCACTGGAAACTCTACGAACGCTCATTGCCAAAGCGCCCCACGCGGGGGCCTTCTACACGCTGTCGTATGGTCGGTTCATGAAACAGTACGGGATGTGGTTCAAGCATTTGCCACAGGTCCATCCCTATTACGCTGTAAAGTGTAATCCAGACCCAGTTCTTCTCCGGTGGCTCGCTCGGCGCGGCATCGGCTTTGATTGCGCTAGTGCTCGCGAGATGGTTCTCGTCAAGGAGCATTTTGGGGGGCAGCATTCTGGGGGGAAACCCTTTGGCGACAAGGTGCTGCTCGCAAACCCGTGCAAAACTCCAAACGACATTGACGTCGGCAAACATCTGGGAGTGCCCTGGGTTACTGCCGACTCGGTCGAAGAACTTGTAAAAATGAATACCGCAGCATGGCAACCAGACGTCTTGTTGCGCATTGCGGTAAACGACAGCGGGTCGGCGTGCCCCTTTAATGCCAAATTTGGTCTCGATCCAAATGCGGTAGAAGAAGTGGCCCGCGCGGCAAAGAGTTTTCATATTCCAGTGGTCGGCTTGAGCTTCCACGTTGGATCTGGAAGCAAATCCCCACGCGCCTTTCGCGAGGCCGTGGATACAGCAAAAGATGTCTGGTCCGGCCTTGTTGGCAAAGGCCTCGCGGGCCCTTTCAAAGCGCTCGATATTGGCGGCGGATGGTCTGCCGAGGGAGCAGTCTTTAAAGAACAAGCCCATCACGCAAATGAAGGCTTGAAATATGGCCCGCGCCCTCTCAAAACTATCGCCGAACCAGGACGTTTTTTTGCTGCGCCAACACAAGACCTCTATGTGCGCGTAGTGGGCAAAAAGCCGCGTTCTGGAGGCGGGTGGCGCTACACACTTGATGAGAGCATCTACGGACAATTCTCTTGTGTTCCATTTGACCACGCAACGCCTAAAATGGCGCGCATATGTCTAGACAATGATAGCGTCAAGCCGCGCCCCAAGACCGCGGCCACCTTTTTTGGGCGCACTTGCGATAGTCTTGATTGGATTTGTAACAGCGATGCGACGGAAGAACTAGAAGTTGGCGATTGGCTCTACGTGCCTAACATGGGCGCCTACACGACAGCAACTGCGACAGAATTTAATGGCTTTCCCAAGCCTGCTATGGAACAGACGGATGACGCACCCGGTCCTGGCTCACTACGGTGGTTAAGTGGACTTGATTTTCCTTTGGCCTCCATGCTTTCCGTGGGAAGAAAAATTGACGGGGCGACAGAGATGCGATAGGGTACACCAGTTCTGATAGTATTACAATGGAGACCAACTATCTGATTCTTCCTGGCGCTGCTGGTGAGAAGACGTCTTGCGCGGTTCGGCTCAAGGCGCCCGCGGATGTTGAGCGTATCCCCACACACATCATCCTTATGATTGACATCAGTGAGTCTATGATGGATGACCATAAACTAGATAATGTTAAGAAGTGTTGTGAACTCCTCTTGACATTCCTGAATGAGACCGATAAGGTGAGCCTCATTACATTTGGCGAAGTTGCGAAGCTTCACCTTAAGTGCGTGGAGGCCACCGAGGTCAATAAGACCGCCGCGCAGCAGACCATCAAGCATCTGATGTGCGACGGTTGTACAAATCTGTCCGCTGGCCTGGGCTACGTCAATGAAGTCTGTGCCGAATCTACACTCAAGACGGGCCTTCTCATCCTCACAGACGGCCACGCCAATCGTGGCGTGACAGACGCAAACGCACTTCGTGGAATTGTTGGGGGCCTTCGTGCGCGTAATACAAATCTGAGTCTGAGCTGTGTAGCCTATGGGGATACTCACAATGCCGATCTTCTGCGAAGCCTCGCTGAAGACGCACAGGGGGCTTACACGATTGTGCGCAGCATTGAAGATACGGCCATGGCCTTTGGCGATACTCTGGGTGGCCTTATGAGTTGCGCCTTCCAGAATGTTGAACTTGACGTACCAAAGGATACAGTTGTTCACGGTTCTTATAAGACTACTGTTGATGGAGAGCGGCTCAAAATTCATATTGGCGACGTATATGCTGGAACCAAGCCTCTTGTACTGCTGGATATTCCAACGACCGTGGTGCGAGCAGTGGATACTGTTCTTCTGCGAGGCACCAAACTTCCTGAACTGAGCGCAGTCAAGTGCTCTCTGATTGCCGATGAACTTGAGGATCGCGATATTGATATTGAAATTACCCGTCATCGATACACATGTGCCAAGATTCTTAATTCCATCCGGTCATGGTCGTCTCTTGGCTTGACTGAGCGTGATAGTCTGGGTGAGCAGATTGATGCTCTTGCTTCTGCCCTGAGAGATGCGGTATTTGACGGCCATCCCGTCGCAAATCTCCTCCGAGACGAGATTACAGTTCTTCGTACGACTCTAGAAAGGGCGCGGCTCCGCATGCTTGGCGCAGAAGACCATACCATGCTCACGCAACACGTATCAACGGTCGCCCTGGGACGTGGATTTAGTTCCCCCATGCATGTACGAAGTGCACGGCCCCCGCAAAATGTCTGGAGCGCTGGAGCAGCAGATCCGACTGGCATTGACGAGAATAGCAACGCCTTCCAGAATTCTGTACAAGCAATGATGTCTGTCGCCATGCGCACCGCAAGTCAGCAAGTACCGCCTAATTCCTCTCAGTAAATATCTCTTCTAAAAAGAAAGAATGACCCTCAAGGACATTCGCATCTGTCCGACGCGTGTGATTAATCTAGATAGACGTGCCGACCGCTGGTCGTCTTTTTCCAAGCAGCCGCTCCTTACACAATTTACAAAACTTGAACGGTTTTCTGCGGTCGACGGTTCTAAACTTGAAGTCCTCGAAGATGAGCGCGCGAGCCTTCACACACGCCAGAATATTCTTACCAAAACACGCCGCAGTCATTATGAGATTTGTACAGCCGGTGCCATTGGCGCTTCATTGTCTCACTTGACCATCTGGGAAGATTTTTTAAAAGGGGATGCCGAGTACCTGGTTGTATTTGAAGATGACACAATAGTGGACACGGCGGCACTTACATATGTTGATACTCTAATACCCAAACTTCCTGAAGAATGGGACATGTGGCTGCTTGGCTGCCATCGCTGGGCCTTCAAAGGTGAGCCGCTTGAAAAAGGGGCCACCAAAAGCTGGTGGCGCGTCAATGCCTTTACGGGCGCACACGCATATGTACTGAGTCGTAAAGGTGCGCAGATTCTTTTACAAGAGCCGTATCCGATTGAAACGCATATTGAATACTACATAAGCGCATGTAGCGCGCTCAAAGGATTAGTTGTTATAAAACATTTTGCTTTGCGCATGACGTATTTTGCAGAGGCTACGGAAGAAGATGATTCAGATACGTTTGATGGAAAGAAAAGTTGTCCTGTATGTTACATTCCAGATAATTATCCTGAAGAAGGATTTTATATGTCGTATTGGCGTATGTGGAGAATGCTTGTAGGTGCTGGGGCAGTTGGTCTTGTAGGCTATGGGGCATATCTTGGTTTTAAAAAAGCCGCCGAAAAGGAATAATATTCTGAGCCACAAGCATAGAAGATGTCGGATCTTACACCGGATATGCCGCCAATTATGCGGCAATCACGCTTCAACCGCCCGCCCAGCATTCCCGCCAGCGCGTTCAAAGAGGCTCGCGCGCATGCCGCCGCCGCCGCGGCCGCTGGAATAGCCCGCAGATATCAGACTCTAGGAAAATCTAATCAATCGCGTAAATTAAAAGATAGTGCCGCTATCGTTGAGCCCATTCCCGCACCTGTAGCAGAGCCTGTTTCTGAGCCTGTTTCTGAGCCTGTTTCTGAACTCGCGCTACAAGCGGCTGCCATTGAGCCCGTCTATCAAAAGGGGCTCGTAAAGGCTCTCTTTGTTGGTGTAGAGTATTCATTAATCCCCTCTATCACAATACCCAGTTGCCAACAAGATATTCAAACATCCAAGCAAAAGATACAAGAGCTCTATCCTGATTGTATCAATGTTCGTGTTGTGTCAGAATCTTCTGAAATCAAGCCCACGCGTAAAAATATTTTGGAATCAATCGCGTGGCTTGTTGAAGATATCAAACCTGGACAACACGTCTTTTTCCACTATAGCGGCCATGGAGGCCAACTGGTAGGTAAAGATGGGGCGTATAGGTCTATCTTTGAAAACTGTATATATCCTTGTAAGGGCAAGAAACTCCAGATTATTCTGGATGAGGAAATCCGCAAGGGACTTATTGAAAAGATTCCCAAGGGCTCCAAGTGCTTTGTAGTGATGGACTCCTACAGCGGCAATGCGACGATTTCACTCGAGCATACTTGGCAAACCGCGGAAGATCACACGCTGTACTATGTTCAAGATATTGAAATGCCCGCACTGGAAGGAAAAGTCATCGTTCTATCTTCTTGCCTCACCGACGATGCGCCCATGAGTGCCGAATCTATTTATGGACAAACAGGGGGCGTATTATCATCTATTTTACCCCAAATCTTAGATAAGAATAATGATCAACTGGAGATGAAAGAATACATGTGGAGCGTGCTCAAAACACTCCAAGCCCGCGGCTGCTCCAAGATTCCTATACTCAGTGCGACAAGACCTATGGGCCCCACGCAAATTATCGACCTGTCCATGTAATTTTGCGGTATGAGATAGAATGCGCAAAGCTCCCGTACGTTTAATTTCCCCTCCCGCCACTGGCGCTCGCGCGACTCCTGTACGCGCGACCCCTACACCCGTCTATGCCAAAGGACTCGTAAAAGGGCTTTTTATTGGAATCAACTATGAAGGCGACCCAAATGCCGAACTCAAAGGGTGTATCAATGATATCCAGAATGCGCAACTTCTTTTACGCCAGCTCTATCCAAAGTCAAATGCTATCTATAGGTCTTTGACCGACAGGACTGAATTGAAGCCCACCCGCCAAAATATCTTAGAAGCGATTCAATGGCTGGTCGCTGACTTGAAACCTGGCCAAAATGTGTATTTTCACTATAGTGGTCATGGTGTTCGTATCCTAGATAGAAGCGGCGACGAGGTAAGTGGTGCCGATAGTTGTATTTGCCCGTATAATGATGGGAAAATCGAAATCATCACCGACGATGAGCTTCGCGTAGCACTTGCCGATAAAATCCCCGCGGGTTCCAAGTGCTTTGCCGTGATTGACGCGTGTAACAGCGGAACGGCCATGGATTTACAATACACGTGGCAGTGCCCAACTGAAAATAGGCTGGCCTTTAGCCAGAATCGTCGTTATGCTATAACACGCGGGGATGTGCTTTTCTTGAGCGCGTGCCGTGACGAGCAGTATGCGATGGATACTGTAAATACAGTGGGAGTGCCTGGTGGCGCTTTAACATTTGCTTTATTGTCCACATGGGCCACCTGGCGTTTTAATATGAAGGTGAAACATTTGCTCTGGAATGTGCGCAAGTATCTGAAAGAGCGCGGCTATGGCCAGGTTCCTCAACTGAGTTCTGGAGGCGCCATGAGTTCCGAGGCGATTCTGGATTTGAGCAAGTAAGGCGGCGAAAAATTGGTTTAAACTGGTGGGCCAAAAGAGGATATAGACACATTGTATTACAATGGCACTAGACCCTCTCGGTGACGGCAAGAGCGGCGTGGAGATGATTGCGAGCATGGGCGATGACCTCATGGTCGTGAATGCGGCGCGCGTATCCTTTGCGAAACTGAGCACTGAACTGACCGAAGGCGATAAGAAACTCATCCGCTACCTTGCGCGCAACAATCACATCACGCCCTTCTTCCATCCGCAGGTTCAGTTTCGTCTCAAGATGCCCATCTTTGTAGCGCGCGAATGGTTCCGTCACACGGTGGGATTCTCGCGCAATGAAGTAAGCCGTCGCTACGTAGACTTCAAGGCCGAAACTTACAATCCTGAACACCTGCGCGCCCGTGACAGGAATCTCAAGCAAGGCAGCAAGGAAGAAGATGTTGAGAATAACGAGGAGGTCGCGGCTGTGATGCGAGATGCGCACGAAACCTCCATCGCGGCCTATGAAAAACTGCTGGAACTGAATGTGGCACCTGAAATGGCGCGCATGGCGCTACCCCAGAGTATGTATACAGAATTCATCGAGACATCTAGCGTTTACGGTTACGCACGGCTGTGTAAGCTGAGACTGGACCCGCACGCCCAAAAGGAAATCCAGCAGTTTGCGGAGGCAATCCACAAGATTCTAATTGAGCGTTTCCCAGTGTCTTGGGATGCGCTGATGGCTCCTCCTGCCGCGCAACCCACCCCTACTCCCGTGATGACTACGCAGTAACTTTGTTGACTTTATGACTCTATAAAATTGGCCCAGCCGACTGAATTTTTTTCAAGTGGACACTGAAAATGACAACGTGGTGTAAAAAGCGCATCACAAATCAAGACTTGCTGGTACGATTTGGCGATAGCAAACACAGATTCTATCTGGAATCCGTGTGCGCCGAGCCCGTGGCAGAAGGGAACCTATGTACGTATTGCTCTCGGATTGTCGCACAGACAAAAACGCAGGATGTCAAGACATTTCCTCACGGACTTGTGGGGGGAGAGTATCCGCAAGACTCGCACATCTTTGACAGCCCCTGGTATCACAAAAAAGTAAAGGCCTATGGAGAACCTTCCAAAGATGTTGTAGATCTTGCCATGGAAGCCCAAACAAAGGCGAGGGCAGGGCGCAAGACGAAAACAGTAAAGGAGTTGACTGGTGGCGAGGTCACGGAGGCTGTGACTGAAAAGGCGGTCGCTGAGCCAGCTAAACCCAAAGTGCGCAAGCCGAAAGCGGAAGGAGCCGAAGAAAAACCCAAAAAGCCTCGTGTGAAGAAGGTGGTGGAAGAGCCCAAACAAGAGGTAGTAAAAGAGGACACAAATGTAGTCACCGCGATTCCAGAGACTGTTACACATGTTGAATCTATGGATGATCCGATTGTCGTGCGAGAAATCATCAAGGTTTGCCTCAAGCCGTTTAGCCACGATGGAAGCAACTTCTGGCGCGACGTTGAGCGCGAAAAGCTTTATAAAAGATCTAAAGACGGAAAGAAAGGAGAATATGTAGGGAGGTGGGACTCGGCGCGCCAGCGCCTTGTCCGCGAGGCCCCTGACTCGGACGCAGATTCGTGCGTTTAAAAGATGAGTAAACTTTCTCCGGATACAGTGGGGACCTGGTATGGTGGGGTGCGAGGTGTTTTCTTTGATGGTCCCCCAAAGAACACTCGCTTAAATGCTCGCAAAAAAGAAAAAACAAAAGGTAAGGGAATTTCGTGAAAAAAACCAAAGGTGGTGCCGCCGTGCTTGAATTCTCGCTGGCATGGCACGCCTTTGTTGAAAAAAGTCTGGCCAGACTGACTAACCGCTCCGCCCCGCTCGCTTCCGCCTCCACCGTCTTAACCGCAGGATAATGTCGTTTTTGCCCACCATACCATGCCAAGTTGGATTTCATAACACTGGTTCAGTCCAGTGCTTATCGCCCTGGACAGCAGAGCAGAGTAATTACTCTGCGGTAAATGAAAATCTAACTTGGCAGAGCCTTCTCTGGGGTAAACGAGAAGGTTGACATGATAGTTTATACTGGACGCGGTGTAAAGTATCATGGTTGTTTTTTGCTGTCGTATGACAGCCCCCTGGTTCCTTAGCTCAGTAGGCAGAGCATTGTGCTGTTTCAATATATACTTATACAAGTATATAAGCAGTATAACACAAAAGTCGTCGGTTCAAACCCGACAGGAACCGCTCCCTATTTAAACTTTTCGCTGAAAAATTTAAATAGGACTTGATATGGAAGAAATAAACCCAGAAACACGAATATGCCGCGGACCCTTATGTGAAGATTCCGAAAAACCAATCGCCGATTTTTCTCCAAAAGCAAGTATATGTAAAAAATGTAACTGTCATAAAATAAAAGAACATTATAAAAAGAATGATAGAGCATACCGCAAATTTAAGAATGAAATAAAAGAAAATAGTAAATGCGCCGAATGTGGAATAACAGATATTCGTGTTTTAGAATTTGACCATCATAAAGGTATTAAAAATATTAATATATGTAAAAGTTTTTCTAGAGAAAAAATAAAATCGGAGTTAGAATTTACACAAGTATTGTGTACATGGTGTCATAGACTAAAAACAAGGAAAGCGTTTGACAGACAAATAGAAGAAACAAATAAATCATTTACTATAACAGAACGTCCCACCTCAACGGAAGATGGCAGACGATGTATTGGGGCAATTTGTAAAGGTCAATTACAATTTATCAGCCTGTTTCCAAAAACAAAAAAAACATATTGTAACGTATGTCTTAGTTATAGGGCATATTTAATTCGAGAAAAGAATCGTTCATTCTTAAGAGATCTTAAACTTACCGCAAAAGAGTGTGTGATTTGTAAAAAAGAGGTTATGGTAGATAATGTGTCTTGCTTTGACTATGACCATGTTGATCGTGATAATAAAAAGACAACACTATCAATTCTATCAAGATTAAATAGTGATAAAAGTAAAGAAATGATTGAAGAATCTAAAAAATGTCGTCTTTTATGCTGTAATTGTCATAAAATTCATACAGCACATCAATTAAATTATAAAATGACAGAAACTATTGAAAACCCAGATACCTAAATAATACTATCTTAATATAATAAATGAGTTTATGTTGGGATAGATTTCTAAAAGAGGGAGATGTATTATTTGATTGGATGATATGTAACTATAAACATATGATTGATGGTGATAAAATAAAACATTTTCATATTCGGTATGGAACATATGGTGTAATGGATTCAGAAGAAGAAGTTAAATTACTTTATGGTAATCAAATAGAAAAGGCTCTTGTTCCATGGATTAAGAACGAATATGAAAGTGGACGATTATTTAAAAAGACAAATTGGAAACCGTTTCGCGACCAATATCTATTAACGCGCATGTATTTTGGTTATAAATATTCATTTAATTTTAAAAACTATTATTTACAACTCGCACTTGATTTAGCGTGTGGTATATGTGAATATTGTAAGAAAGGTGAGCCACGTATTCATTTTGAACTGGCACTATACGGATGGAAAGAACCAGAAAAAGAAAATATACAACCAGATGATGTTGTCCCTATTCCACAAGATAATATAATCCCCGAATGGTATTGGGATATGAATTAATATATGAGCGCCTATTTAAACTTTTCACTGAATAATTTAAATAGGACTTGTAATGGAAGAATTAAACCCAGAAACACAAATATGTCGCGAGGCCGAAAAACCAATAGCAGATGTTTCTACAAAAGTTAAAACAATAAAAGAGTCTGAACCTTTTAAGTGGTCTGAATTTTTAATACTAGGTGACAAATTATTTAACTATATGATAAATAATTACAATATTATGATTAATAATAATAAAATACGTTATTTTGAAATTATGGATTATCGTGATAAGATTGATAGGTATGATAAAAAAATTCTTGATGATCTTAATGACAATTGTCTCAAAACTATTGAAGATAAATTAATACCATGGATTGAAACCCAACATAAATCTGGCCAATTATTTGAAAAATCAAATTGGAAACCCTTTCGCGAACAAGAAGATTTTTTAACTTGCGTATTAGGATATAAAATATTGTTTCAATATGATAAATATTATTTTCAATTAGTTATAGACTATTATTATGTGTCGCTACAAGATCGCACTATGGCTGGATATTTTCAGTTATCACTTATTGGATGGAAGGAGGATGATAAAGAAAATCTACAACCCGATGATAAAGTTATTATTCCACCTGATAATATCATGCCCGATGAATATTGGAATATATATTAGAATGGCCAATTTTACAGAAGAAGATATAAAGATACGCAAACAAATTCTTCAAACACTAGCCACTTAAATATAGATTATAGATTATAAATAAAGTCTATGAGTTGGAATTGGCCAGAATTTTTAAAAGTAGGTGATAATTTATATAAATATATGATACTTAATTATAATACAATGATAAATGTTAATAAAATAAGAGATTTTGAAATAATAGATAATCTAAATAAATTTAGTATTCAAGTGAATGAACTTAATAAACAATGCAAGCATGATATTGAAAAAGAACTTATTCCGTGGATTCAAAATGAATATACAAGTGGTAGACTTTTTAATAAAACGAATTGGAAACCGTTTCGCGACCTTGACGTATTGACATTGTGCGTATTAGGTTATAAGATAATATTTCAATATAAACACTATTATTTACAATTGATTATAGATTCATATTATTGGGCAGATGAAGAAATTACAAACACGAATTATGCGTACTTTCAGTTAACACTATATGGATGGATTAATGATTTAAATGATAAACTACAACCTGAAAATTTAGCCAGGGTCCCTCCAGATAATATTATGCCCGATGCGTATTGGGAATTACAATAAGTAGAATGAGTGAGTTTACCAATGAACAATTAAAAAAAGAAAAGAAATTCTTAAATCACATAAAATTTTAGGTAATTTTTTAGATGGTAAACTTATAAATAATCTTGTATATTTATTTGATGAAAAAAATAATATAATAACATCATATATACAAAATGAACGCAAAAAGGTAGGATTAAATAGTTCAATTACAACTGTTAAAAGTGAAGTATATTCTCAAAATAGTAAGGAATACTCATTACACTTACAAATTCAAAAAAATAATAAAGATTATATTCATCTTACAATTCATTTATATTTAAATAATTTAAACTCGGATAAATCTGGTATGAT
>Ga0209107_10000599_pt1 | contig 20939 bp, 15 predicted proteins | sample LakErihyJuly2011_2_FD_187460 | JGI IMG/M metagenome (GOLD analysis project Ga0209107, IMG submission 187460) | Freshwater microbial communities from dead zone in Lake Erie, Canada - CCB hypolimnion July 2011 (SPAdes) (version 2) | ecosystem: Environmental > Aquatic > Freshwater > Lentic >...
GACGGGGTATAGGTGGATTCTAATTGAAAAGGCATTTGCAAATTTACATGCTATAGCGCATCTAAAAACATAGAAAGTTTTTCAATGGCTTTTGCTGTTTCTGTTATTTGTTCTTTAGTTTCTGGCCAATTTTTTTGTTCGATGGCTTCTCTTACACCAGGAACGGTTTTAACGCCGTAGCCAGTATAAAAACCTGGTGCATAAATAGTATGTTTAAACCATGGTCTGCGTGGAAGCCCTGTTTCTGATAATAATTTTTGTTCAGCTGTATATATTTTTGAATTCAATGCAGCTAACTGAGCGGCATTTCCACTTGCTTTAATTTCTTCAACATGCGCTGCTGCTTTTTCTAATTTAGCAAGCGCATTTAATAAAGCAGAAAAATCGATATACGGCACTTCAGATAAAAGCTTTGGTGTGCTTAAGCCTTCTGTAGGATCTGCTGCATAAGCATATGCTTTTTTATTAACCAATTCATTTTCAATTACTGTATTTTCTCTTAATTGATCTACATTATTGATTAACTCGTTTACATATCCTTTAATAGTTCTATGAAGCACTGTATAATCAAATGGTAAAGCGTCTGCACCTGCTAGTCTTAGTGCAGCTCTTCCTGCTGTTTGTGCAAGTGTTACTCCATAAATAAAAGTGGGGTCTTTAAAACGGCGATACATATCATAAGAATCATAAATAGAATGATACTCTCCGCCAGATCCTTCGCCACCATATCCAATATTTAAAGAAGGAATACCTAGGTGTTGTATGAATGAAGAATAATCAGAGCCAGATCCCATAGCGCCTAATGGATAACTTGTAGATGCATAAGCTTCTTTTTTGTCAGCACTTGTACTTGCTTGCGTGGCTATTTGTGCTTTAGATCTTTCAAAAACAGAAACACCTGTTTGTGGGTCGATTACTGTTTTACTAATTTCTGTAATCAATGGCGCAAAAGCATGTGAGCCCTCGGCACCTAAAAATCCTCTTTCGTTTCCATCAGAATTTATATAGGCCACCGCTTTGGCTTGTAATTCTGCAGCGTGGTCTTCTACCCATTCTGTAGATCCCATTAAGCCTGGTTCTTCAGCATCCCAAGCACAATACACAAGGGTTCTTTTTGGTCTCCATCCTTGTTTTAATAATCCTCCAATAGCAATAGCCTCTTCTAGTTCAGCAGCCATGCCACTTATAGGATCGGCCGCGCCGTTTACCCAAGCATCGTGGTGATTACCTCTAATAACCCATTGATCGGGAAATTCAGACCCTTTAATAGTAGCAATGACATTTATTCCTGGTCTTAGTTTCCAGTCAAAAGCTAATTTTAAATGCACTTTGGATTTACTTGGTCCAATATGATAAGTAAAAGGAAGTCCGCCACCCCAGTTTCTTGGTGCAACAGGACCATCCATATCTTTTAATAAAGGGGCAGCGTCTCCGTAACTAATTGGAAGTACGGGAATTTTTAATAAGTTCACTGCATCGTTATGATCTACTCTTGCAGCGTTTGCAGTAGATGCAATATTAGGTGTGGTAGGGTCGCCAGGATAAATTACCATATCCATGATAGAACCTCTTTGTACTGTTTGGTCGTTTTTATAAGAGCCAATTGGATATTCATCTCCTGCGCCATATCCATCATCAATAGGATCGGAATAAATTAAACAACCAATCGCACCATGTTCTTGCGCCACTTTTGGTTTAATACCTCTCCAGCTACGACCATATTTTGCAATCACAATTTTTCCTTTTACATCAATACCATATTTAGCAAGCGTTTCATAATCTTCCGGTAAACCATAGTTGACAAAAACTAAATTGGCAGTAACATCACCATCCGCACTCCAACAATTATAAGTAGGAAGTTGGTCAGCTTGATTAGAGGTGGCATCTTCTTTAAGAGGTGTTTCTTTTAATTTTGCTTTATAATTCGTTGCACCAGACATTTCAAGCACACGCGTTAGTGGTGTTGGAAACATGAGTTGATATACTTCTGTTTTGGTATCCCAGCCTGCCTCTTTAAATATTTTTACGATTTGATCAGAAACAAACTTTCCTCCTACAGAGCCCACGTGGTGTGAAACTGAAGAAAGTAATTTTATATTTTGTCCAACCCTTGCTGCGTTTAATTGTGCGTCAAAATCTTTTTCAATCTTGTTTTGTTTTTCTGCATTTTTAAAACCAAGCATTGAGTTTTGTGCACTCGTGCGCTGGCTTATAATAAATAATGCAATAAAACAAAGGCTAATTGTTTTAATATTATTTTTTAAAATTGGATTTGTCATGGTTAAATATTAATAGGTAAAAAATTAAATGTTTCTTTTTAGATAATGGGTATAATCGGGAAGTTTGTATTCATAAACTTCTTGCATAAAACGAGATGTCATTAAAAAATCGGCTGTGGTTCTATCACAAGCCATAGGTAGGTTCCAAGCAACCGCTAATCTTAATAAGGCTTTTACATCGCTATCATGGGGTTGCGCCTCCATAGGATCAAAGAAAAAAAAGATAACATCTATATCTCCTGTGGCAATCATAGCACCTATTTGCTGATCACCTCCAAGGGGCCCACTTAATAATTTTTTTACAGGTTGTTCTAGTGCTTCTTCCACTAACTTTCCTGTGGTGCCGGTTGCTACCAGACTATGATTAGAAAGGGCTATTTTATTATGAACCGCCCATTCAATTAGGTCTTTCTTTTTATTGTCGTGTGCAACAAGTGCAATTCTTTTTCTTTTTTCTAGTTTTCTAATATTATTGGGCATAAATATTTATTTTAAAATTAGCTTATGGACATGGTTTGATTTCTCAATAAAAACAACAAGGCCAAGGTACCAAAAATAATTGGTTGCGGTATGCTAATAAATTGTAAAAGAGCAATAATGAATAGTAGATAGATTGGATATAAGAAAAGTAATACGCTAAATAATACAGAGTCAAAAAAAACAGTGCCCTTTGTTTTTTTATCAACAAAGCGATATACTAGATTATAAAAAGGAAGGTTCAAATAATAGAGCGCGTTTTTTTTAATTGTGGGTGTGTGGGCTGTAGGAAGAATAAGGGCGTATAGTTTTTCAAAAACAGCATTATTAAAATTAACCCTGTCTTTTGGTGTTAGTATTGCCGTGTTTTGTGTAAACGGTTCTATACAAAGATTTACTCTTTTTCCTATGCCTTTAAAATTATTATAAGCAATGCCCGCTAAATGAATTTGTGGAAAAAGATGCTGAGTATGACAGGCTTGTAAAATTCTTGCGGTTCCTTTTTTAAAGGGTTGAAGCTCGTTGATATTTAAACAGGTGCCTTCGATAAAAATTAAAACAGCTTCGTTGTTTTTTAATAATCTTGCCGATTCTACGAATGCGTATTCATTAAGATGTAAGAACTCTTTACCCTCTCTTTGCCTATACACAGGAATCATATTTAATTGCCTTAATAAAAAGCGGTGTAGTTTTTTTGTAAAAACATCCCCCCTTGCTAAAAAATGTATTTTTCTATTATACCGAGTGCCAATAATAATAGCATCTAGAAAAGAGTTCGGGTGGTTGGCAATAATTAATAAAGGTCCCTTGGTGTTTAATAAATATTTATTCTTAGTATTAATTTCAGCGCAAAAAAGCCAGAGCGCCGCTCTAATAAAAAGTTTTAAAATGTTTATCACCCTTTTTTGTATAAATATAAAAAAACCGCACCATAGTTGATGCGGTTTATACTAACTAACCCTAAAAAACCAAAACCTTTAATATTTTACTTTTAATTACTTTATAATCATTATTTAGCGGCCTCTTCTGCTTTTAAAGCAATTTTAGCTCTAATTTTTGCCTCTATTTCGTTTGCCATCTCTGGATTATCGTGTAATATGGTTTTTACCGAATCGCGGCCCTGTCCTAGTTTGTTGCTATCATAACTAAACCAACTTCCACTCTTTTGTATAATTTCTAATTCAACCCCCATATCTATAATTTCTCCAATTTTACTAATTCCTTCTCCAAAAATAATTTCAAACTCTGCCGCTCTAAACGGTGGAGCTACTTTATTTTTAACCACTTTTACTTTTACTCTATTTCCTATTGCTTCATCACCATCTTTAATTTGCGCCATTCTTCTAATATCTAATCTTACAGAGGCGTAAAACTTTAAAGCATTTCCTCCTGTAGTTGTTTCTGGATTACCAAAAACGATTCCTATTTTTTCTCTTAACTGATTAATAAAAATGCAAATTGTATTTGTTTTATTAATGGTTGCTGTTAATTTTCTTAATGCTTGACTCATTAGTCTTGCATGTAATCCCATCTTACTATCACCCATTTCACCTTCTAGTTCACTCTTTGGAACTAGCGCTGCCACTGAGTCTATTACAAGTACATCAATTGCGCCAGATAAAATTAAACGATCGGCTATTTCTAAAGCTTGTTCACCATAGTCTGGTTGAGAGACTAATAAATTATCTACATCTACTCCTAATTTTTTTGCATAGGCACTATCAAATGCATGTTCAGCATCAATAATTGCACACATACCCCCTTTCTTTTGTGCTTCTGCAATAACATGTATTGCGACCGTTGTTTTACCAGAAGATTCTGGCCCGTATATTTCTACAATTCTTCCTTTTGGTAAACCGCCAATTCCTAATGCAGTGTCTAAACCAATTGAGCCTGTTGATATTACTTCTTGTGGTTCTTGACTTCTTTCATTCATCATCATCACACTACCTTTACCATAATCTTTGTCGATTTTATCGATGGTTAATTTTAAGGCTTTTAATTTTTCTACGTTTGGGTTACTCATGGTTAGTCGTTTTATGTTTTCTTTAAATATTTATGTGAAGGTAGGTATAAATTGTTAATAAACTAAAATATTTAGTATTTTTTTACTAATTAGCTTAGTTTTTATATTTATATAGGTTTATTTATGATTTAATTTATTGATTTTCAATACATTATTTATTTAGTAATAAATTTAGTATTTTTTATTATTTCTTTTTAAAGTATTTATTTGAGCTAATAGGGGGGTATAAAAGGCATATTTTGATTGTTTTATATTGAAATGATCCTGGTTTTATTGTTCTTTATAAAAGTAGTTTATTTTATATTATCCTCTAAAAAAGGATATGTGCATTAATATTGTAGTATTAAGTATTAATACATTTATATAAACAAACTAATACTATTACACCTGTGTATATCTTAATATCTTAGTTATGCACTTATTAATTTTATTTAATTTAATAATTATTAAAAACTATAGAACCCAATAACAATAAGTATTTCATAGCTTTTAATTTCCTATTTAATTTATAAATCTTAGAATTTATATAAACAACCAACAGTTTACTAACTGTTAATTAACGGGTATAAACTCAGCCATTTTATATCCAGAATGTTTTTATAATATAATCTCGACAAGGTTATTCTTTATTTGTGCAGGTTTATTCACCCCAAAAACATAGATATCCACTAAATATTTAATTATCCACGGGGCCTATGTTAGTTTTTTATACCCCCTTAAACCCAAATTAGACCTAAAAACTAAGCAGTTACCCCGTTTTACTTGATAGAAAACATTATTTTTGCCCTCCTATAATAATATATATATGTCAATTATTCAGAACATTAGAGAAAGAGGTACCTGGATCATATTTGGTATCATTACAATAGCCCTAATTGCTTTTATACTACAAGACGGTGTTGGTAGACAAGGCGGCAATGATATTTCTATACTTGGTAAAGTAAATGGCCAAGCTATTAATAAAATAGAGTTTGAAGAAAAACTTGAACTTCAGTTACAAAATTATGCAGCCCAAGGAGTTAAAAGAGAACAATTAATTGGTTATTTATGGAACCAAGAAATAGATCGCCTTTTAATAAAAGATGAAGAAAATAAATTAGGTCTGTCCGTAGGCACTAAAGAATTAGCTGATGTATTATTTGGTAACGAATCTCCATTTAGACAAGAGTTCACTGATCAAGCAACAGGAGAATTTAAAGTTAATGACGCGAAGCAGGCGGTTGCTCAAATTAAAAAGAGCAAAAATCTGGAGCAAATTAAACAAATTGAAAAAGTATATATAGAACCTTCTATTGAAAACAGATTAAGAAATAAATACCAATTGCTGGTTGTTAAGGGAGTTCAAGTTCCAAAATGGTTAAGTGAAAAACAATATGTAGAATCAAATGCTATTTCTAGCATTTCTTATGTAGGAATTCCATACACTAGCATTTTAGATAGTACCATCAAAGTAAGTAATGATGATATTGCTGCTTATTTAAAAGAAAACGCTGCTGCCTACCAAGTAGAAGAGACGAGCCGTTCAATTTCTTTTATTGGTTTTAGCGCTGCACCCTCAAGTACAGATTCTAATAGCGCAAGAAATGATATTGAATCTTATAAACAAGATTTTAAAAATAGCACAGAGACTGCTAAATATTTAAACAAAGTAGGAACAGAGATTCCTTATTACGACAGCTACATCAGCAAAAATGCTATACAGATTCCTCAAAAAGATTCTGTTTTAAATGTAGGCGTGGGTGGTGTTTATGGCCCTTATGTAGATGGAACAAATTTTACGATTGCAAAAGTATTGGGTGTTAAACAATGGCCTGATAGCGCAAGTGTTAGACATATTTTAATTGCAACAGTGAATCCGCAAAATGGTCAACAAATAAGAGAGGATAGTGTTGCTAAAGCACTAGCAGACAGTATTAGTGTGGCCATTAGAGGGGGCGCTTCTTTTGAAGAGATGGTGGCTAAATATTCAGATGACGCTGGTAGTAAAACAACAGGCGGTAAATATGAAATGTTCCCACAAGCAAAAATGACCCCAGCTTTTAATGATTTTTCTTTTGATAATCCAGTAGGCGCTAAGTCGGTTGTAAAAACAGATTTTGGTTATCACTATATGGAAGTATTAAACCAAACAGCAAAAGGACCTGCATATAAAATAGCCTATTTATCTAAGATGGTAATGCCAAGCAATGAAACTATTAATGCTGCCTCAACAGCAGCAGCAGCATTTGCTTCTGGATCTAAGGATATTAAATCTTTTAACGCTTCGGTGGTGAAATTGAATAAACAAGCTATTCCTGCTGCAGGCATTAAAGCAAACGATTTTGACATACCAGGAATCGGTTCCGCAAGAAATATTGTAAGATGGATTTATGAGCAAGACGTCAATGACGTTTCAGAGCCCTTCGAGCTAGGAGATAATTATGTAGTGGCTGTAATTACTTCAGAAGAAAAAGAGGGTTTAGCAAGCGTGAACGCGGCAAGACCACAAGTGGAAGGAATTATAAGAGATAAAAAGAAAGCCGAAAAAATCAAAGCAACTATAAAAGGAAAAACACTTGAAGCAATAGCGACAGAGGCCAATTCAGTTGTTCAAAGAGCAGATAGTATTGGCTTTAACTTTTCCATGATTGCGGGATTAGGCAACGAACCTAAATTAGTAGGCGCTGCTTTTAATAAAGCATTAATTAATAAAGTAAGCGAACCTATTGCTGCTAATTCGGGTATTTTTGCAGTAAGCGTAAATGGTATTGCTGCTAAACAAGCAGATCAAGATCCTAATTTTTTCAAAGATGAATTATTAGATAGAACAAGGGGCATGATGTTTAGATCTGTGAGCGCTTTTAAAAAAGTAGCAAAGATCGAAGACAATAGGTCTAAGATTTACTAGTACTAAATAATTTCTATGGCCGAATTGTTTAACAATAAGGTGGCGGAAAGTGGAATAGTTACCATTGATCTTGCGAGTTTACTTCCAAGCAACGAAATTATTGTGTTTGATATCAAGCCCTATTTATTTATGGAGCTTATATTAAAAGAAAAAGAATTTCGCGCAGCACTTCTTACAACCGACTGGACTATTTATCAAGACAAGGTAGTGGGCATTATTTGTTCTGCAGATGCCATTATTCCTATGTGGGCAAATATGTTAATTGTATCAGCCCTCAACCCTTTTGCAAAAGCTGTTTATTTTGGAAATGAAAATAAAGTTAGAGAACAACAACTACTTGAAAATATTAATACGCTTAATATTAACGAATACAACGATCAAAGAGTGGTGATTAAGGGTTGTGGAGATACGCCCATCGGAGAGTCGGCCTATATTGCGATTACGCAGAAATTAAGACCGGTAGTAAAGAGCATTATGTATGGAGAGCCTTGCAGCACAGTGCCTGTTTATAAAAAGAAGTAAGCTAAGAAATAACTAAAGAGGGTAAGTAGAACTTGGTAATTTTTAATGCGCTTCTAACCAGTTTTTTCCAACACCTACTTCAGCCTCTACCGGCACACCATTAGGAAGTACCATGGCTTCTTTCATACATTTTAAAATTAATTCTTTTAATAGAGGTAGTTCTTTTTCTACCGCATCAAAGACCAATTCATCGTGTACTTGTAAAATCATTTTAGATTCCCATTTGGTTTTTTTCATCTCTGCATGAATTTTAATCATGGCTAGTTTAATCATATCTGCAGCAGAACCTTGAATAGGAGAGTTGATCGCATTTCTTTCAGCAAAACCACGCACAGTAAAATTACTACTATTAATATCTCTTAACCAGCGCCTTCTTCCCATCAGCGTCTCCACAAAACCCAATTCTTTCGCATTGTTAATTTGCTTATCCATATACATTTGAATGCCGGGAAATTCTTTTTTATAATTGTCTATAATTTCTTTGGCCTCTGTTCTAGAGATGGCTAAATTTTCAGCCAAACCAAAAGCACCTTGTCCATAAATAATACCAAAGTTCACACTCTTTGCTTTGTAACGCATTTCTTTGGTAACATCAGCCTCCTTAATACCATATACTTTTGCAGCCGTAGCCGTATGAATATCCTTGCCTAGTTTAAAAGCCTCACACATATTCGGATCACCACTAATAGCCGCTACAATTCTTAATTCTATTTGAGAATAATCGGCGCTTACTAGTACACGACCCTTCTCACGAGGAATAAAGGCTTTTCTAATTTCTCTACCGCGTTCTGTTCTAATAGGTATGTTTTGTAAGTTCGGATTAGTACTGCTTAGTCTTCCAGTAACGGCTACTGCCTGCGCATAACTAGTATGTACGCGTCCTGTTTTTGGATTAATTAATTCAGGAAAAGAATCGACATAGGTAGACTTTAATTTTGTGAGCTCTCTAAAATTTAAAATGTCGTCAACAATTTTATGCTTAGCCGCCATTTTTTGTAAAACATCTTCTCCTGTTGCGTATTGACCGGTCTTGGTTTTCTTCGCCTTCGCGTCTAATTTTAAAATATCAAATAACACTTCACCTAATTGTTTGGGAGAGGCTAAATTAAAACGAACACCCGCTTGCTCATACACACGCTCTTCGCTAATTTTAGCGTCGGTTTCTAAAATCTTACTGTACTCGTTTAAAAAATCGATATCTACTTTTACGCCTTCGTATTCCATATCCACCAAAACGCGCACCAGCGGATTTTCTACTTCACTAAAAACTTTTTCTACACCGCGCTTTTTAATCAAAGGTGTAAAACAATTTTTTAATTGAAAAGTAATATCGGCATCTTCCGCAGCATATTCTGTTACCTGGTCCAAGGGTGCATCACGCATGGTGCCCTGGTTTTTTCCTTTCTTACCAATCAGAGTAGTAATAGATATTGGTTCATAACCTAAAAACTGCGCACTAAGCAAATCCATACTGCGCCTGCCTTCTGGCTCTATTACATAGTGTGCCAGCATGGTATCGAATGTTTTTCCTAATAGTTCCACCCCATACCATTTTAATACTAAAAAATCGTATTTTAAATTTTGTCCAATCCAAATAACTTCTTTGTTTTTAAATAAGGGTTCAAACAAGGCTAATATTTTTTTAGCTTCCGTTTCATTTTCAATAGGTACATAAAACCCTTCATGTTCTTTATAAGAAAAACTTAAACCTACTAGCTCCACATTATTGGCATTAATACCCGTTGTTTCAGTATCAATACAAACTTCTTTCTGTAAAAGCAAATCTTTTACCAGGGCTTGAATAGCTTCTTTACCCACCACCGCCTTATAAGTATGTGGTGTGTTCTCACTATTTTTATTCACTACTAATTCAGCCGGCATGTCTTCATCCCCTAACTCATCTTCCTCCTCCTCTTCATCTAAAGAATTATTTTGCTGTACATTATTTTTATCTACGCCACTTTTTAATTCTAATTCCCTCGCCCCGCCTTTTTTATTTTTTATTTTTACATTAACTGTATTTCCAAATAAATCGGTTTGTTCTTGTTTAGCAGTTGCTACATCAAAGGAACCGGCACCACCGCTCACCGAAAATTCATCCCCTAGAATTCTTTTACCAAGGGTTTTAAATTCTAATTCATTAAATATTTCAGTAAGTGCCGATTTATTTTTTTCTCTTAATCTAAAATCTTCTTCATGAAAGCTAACGGGCACATTGGTAATAATGGTAGCCAACTTTTTACTCATGATGGCCGATTTTTTTCCTGCTCTCACTTTTTCACCCATGGACCCTGTTATCTTATCGGCGTTATCTAAAACGCCTTCTAATGTATCGTATAATTTTAAAAGCTTAGCGGCCGTTTTTTCTCCTACACCCGGAATGCCGGGTATATTATCAGAAGCGTCACCCATCAAGCCCAACATATCAACTACCTGTTCCACTCTGGCGATATCCCATTTCTCGCAAATCTTTTTTGCATCAACAATTTCTTCTTTATTGCCAAAAGCGGGTGGCTTCCATATATATACATTAGGTTTTACTAGTAGTTGGCCATAATCTTTGTCGGGTGTAACCATATACACTTCATAGCCTTTTGCTGCAGCCTGCCATGCAAGGGTTCCAATTATATCGTCGGCCTCATAACCATCGTATTCAATAACAGGAATATTAAACCCTTCAATGATGGCTTTAATATGTGGCAATGAATCTAATAAGTCTTCAGGTGCTTCTTGTCTGTTGGCTTTATAATCGGTGAAATCGATATGACGCTCCGTTGGCGCATGTGTATCAAAACAAACTGCTATATGCGTAGGATTTTCTTTTCTAATAATTTCTAATAGCGTGTTGGTAAAACCAAACTGCGCATTGGTATTTATACCCGTGGTCGTAATTCTGGGTGTGCGAATAAGCGCATAATAGGCGCGATAAATTAATGCAAGTGCATCTAATAAAAATAGCTTTTTAGACATGGCGCTAAGTTAACAAAAAAAACCTCCCCACCACAGCTGTGATAGAGAGGTTCTTTTCTAAACAGGATAAACTGTTAATTAGTTAATCTTGTATTTATGCTTATAGCGCTCATACATTTGCTTTTGTTTATTATCCAAAGAAATATCGCGTCCTTGAATAAAGGCCTTAGTAACCTGATTGCCTCTCATATCTAGGATATCTCCATCGCTGATAATAATATTAGCATCTTTTCCCATTTCGATAGAACCCGTGATATCGTCAATGCCTAAAATTTTAGCAGTATGAAGGGTAATCGCGCTTAAAGCCTCTTCCTTACTTAAGCCATAAGCTGCAGCAGTACCCGCATTGAAGCTAATATTGCGTTGCTTGCTTTGATCGTTGGCATCGTTGATCGCAAATAAAAGACCTGCTTTTTTAAGTTGTGCGGGTAGTTTATAGAGTTGATCGATATCGTCGTCTTCTGTAGTAGGAAGCGCATGCTGATTGTCTAAAATAATAGGAATATTATTCTCTACTAAAATGGAGGCTATTTGTAAACTTTCAGCAGCCCCTACAATGACCAAATTAAATCCAAATGTTTTGCCTAAATCAATGGCTAATAACATTTGCTTTACTTCATTAGCACGAATATATAATTTTTGCTTACCGGCGAATAAACCACGCACTGCTTCAAATTTCAAATTATTTTCTGCATGATTTTTTTCTTGCAAATAAGCGCGCGCTTCTGTAAAGAATGTTTTAAGGGTTTCAATTTTATCCATTGCCTCTTTTGCCATGTCTCCAGTAGGTTGACGCATAAAACCACCACGACCACCTCTTCTTGGAATAAGCGAAGGCATATTGATAAACATCCCAATATCTGTTTTGTAAGCCGCGTCTTCATAATTCCAGGCGTCTAATTGTACAACAGAGGAGCTTCCTTCAATAAGTTCTCCCATCGGTGCCACATGTGCAAGAAGCACACCGTTAGCTCGTAGTACATTAATGACTTTAGAATCGGTATTATAAGAAACAATGGTTCTAATGTTTGCATTGTTTTCTCCAATTTCTTGAAAATCGTTGCTACCGCGCACGCCGCTATTAATTTCTCTTAAACCTAAACTAGAAAGCGGAACAATTAAACCAGGATACACTTGTTTGCCTGTTGCATCTATAATGGTAGCACCTGTAGTAGATACTGAAGCGCCTACGCCTGTAATTTTTCCTTTATCAAAACTAACCGACGCATCGGTTAATACAGTTCCGTTGCCCACATGCACAGTTGCATGCGTAATAACAATGGGACCTGCTTGCGGACCTACAGGATATACTGTCTCCTGAGCGCTTGCTTTTAATTGCAAAAGTGCAAGAGATACAATTAATAAGGGGGTATATTTATTTTGCATATATTAATCTTTTTGAGTTTCGTAAATAGTAACCATTTCATCTTCGTGGTCATGATCACCACAAGTTAATAGTACTTGATAGCTAGGCATTGCAGCTCTTGTAGGGCCACCTGCTTTTTTCTCTCCTAACATTTTTTGTGTTAAGCGTGTTTTTTCTGCTGCCACTTCTTTGTGCATAGCTGCATCTTTTTCTCTATCAAAATAAATAGTACCATCAACTATAGTGTATAAAGATTTTGCATAAATACTTAAAGGATTATCAGACCACAAAACAACATCCGCATCTTTTCCTGTTTTAATACTACCTACTTTATCCGCAACATGTAGTGCCTTTGCAGGATTAAGTGTTACCATTTTAAAGGCTTCTTGTTCAGAAACACCACCGTATTTAACAGCCTTGGCCGCTTCTTGATTTAATCTTCTAGCCATCTCTGCATCGTCTGAATTAATACAAACATTCAAACCCACTTTTTGCATAATAGCTGCATTATAACCAGTGGCATCTTGTACTTCTGTTTTATACATAAACCAGTCTGAAAAAGTAGAAGCAGTTGAACCATGCTTTTTCATTTTATCAGCCACCTTATAACCCTCTAATATATGTGTGAAGGTGTTTACAGTAAAACCATATTTATCACCAATACGAATCATATAAGTAATTTCAGGTTGTACATAAGAGTGACAAGTAATAAAACGTTTTTTATTTAAGATCTCCACTAATGCATCTAATTCAAGGTCTCTTCTTGTATTAGGATTTTCTTTCATTGCTTTTTGATATTCTAGCGCTCTATCAAAAGCATCGTCTAATACTTGTTCCACACCCATTCTTGTATCAGGGAAACGGTTATTATTTGAACTAGTGGTTCTTTTTACGTTTTCACCTAAAGCAAATTTTATAAAACCATCTGCGCCCGCAAATTTTAAATCCTGATCATTAGCACCCCATCGAAGTTTAATCAATTGAGTTTGTCCACCCACTGTATTGGCAGAACCGTGTAAGATATGTGATGAAGTAACCCCGCCACTTAACTGACGATAGATATTAATGTCTTCTGGATTTAAATTATCTGCAATACGCACTTCACTGGTCACAGACTGCGCACCTTCGTTAATTGATAAAGCTGCGATATGTGAGTGCTCATCAATAATACCTGCACTTAAATGTTTGCCAGTACCATCGATGACTTTTGCACCCGCCTCGCTAATATCTTTCCCTACTTTTGTAATTTTACCATTCTTTAATAAAACATCTGTATTATTTAAAACACCCTCTTTTTCATTGGTCCAAACGGTCGCGTTTTTAATTAAAATTGTTTCTTGACTTGGCATTTTTTCATTTCCAAAGCCTGCAAAAGGAAAAGTAACTTTTGCAAGCGGTTTTTCAGTATCGGTATTTTTCTTAGTATCTGCCATAGCCATCATTGGACCTACTAATGAGGCTGTCCATGTGTTTTTATTGCCAGCAGGATCGGTTCCAATACCAGACCAGTTAGCACCTACAATGGCACCCCCTAATCTTATTTGTTCTGCGCCTTTCCCTTTTTTATTAGGGAAACTAATTTTTACCAAAGATTCATTGATAGAAACTTTTGCCATTAAGGTATCGGTACCAATAATAGAAGCTGTTAAATCTTTTTTAACTTCTAAATTATAATCGGTATTGGTTCCGCCTACATTTAATGTTAATTTATATTTACCCGCATAATTATTCCACTCACCACTTGTTACTTCGTATTTATTTCCTTGCACCCAGTTTTCTATAATTTTTGCATTGCTCGAAAAAACGGGCTCTGTTGTGATAATAAAATTGGCCAACTTTCCTGCTTCCAAAGAACCCAGTTGATCATAAACACCCAACATGGTTGCTGGTGTTTTTGTTAAAGCTTCTAAAGCCTTTGATTCTGATAAACCATAGCGAATGGCTTTTTTAATATTGGCTAAAAATGTTTTGCTATCTCTTAAATCAGTACTACTAATACTAAAAGGCACATTTGCTTTTTCAAAGGCTGCTAAATTAGTAGGTGCTAATTCCCAATGTTTCATATCTGCTAAAGAAACAAAACGTGCATCGTTAGGATCTTCTACATCCATTGCTTCAGGAAAGTTTACATTTAAAATGTAAGCTGCCTTGGTTTTTAAAATCTCCTCTATTCTTTGATATCCATTGTCTCCCCCTTTAATAATATATTGTACGCCAAACTCATCGCCTAATCTGTCTGCGCGCACCGTACTCCACTTTTCATCTGCAGCAAAAATTTGAGGAATGCTTTGACTATTGTTCCATGCTTCTAAAGAAAGGTTCGCCCCTTCACCTGTTGGTTTGGTTTGATACCATTTTGCATCAATATAAGTTTGACGCAATAAGGCAATACTTCCCATTAAGCTAGACGGATAAGATTGTGTTGAAGAACCTTTTTCAAAAGAATACACTGCAGCAGCCTTTGTTTTAACTAAGGCTTGGTTATTGTTTACAGTAGCTAATGTTACCACCGCACCAGTACCTCTTGCGATACCATCTTTAACATGTGTAAAAACGGCGCCGAAACCATTGGCTCTAAAATTTTTCGCAGCCTCCTCGTCTGTATCAAATACATCTGAAGCATTCACTTCTGGTTTAATAGCCTGATTCCAGTTATAAGCACCTGGCTTATTGGATAGGAATTGACCAGGACCACCATAGTTGAAAGCGCCTGCTGGTCTTTTTGCTTGACCTGCACCATAGTCGGTGAAGGGGTCCACAAAAGAAGGATATATAAATTTACCTGCACAGTCCACCACTACTGCGTCTTTAGGAATAACGACGCTAGTGCCCACGGCAATAATTTTTCCTTGTTTAATTAATAAGGTAGCTTTTTCAAGTTTTGTTTTTTCATTTTGAATAATAGTAGCATTCGTAAAAGCATATAAGCCTGTACGAATATCTCTAATACCGTTGATTGGGAAAGACTCCTGTGCGATAGCAGAAACTGCTGTGCACATAAGCAAGGCCCATACATAAATTCGCTTCATGTGATTCTAATTTTAGTTGTAAAGAAAGATACTAAAGCTACTAAAAAGAATTTGTGAAAAATTGAGGAATGGAAAGTTTTTTATGAGCGGGGATCGATGGTTATTATTTGTATTTCCGCTGAGCAATTGAACCGGTAATTAGCGACCAATGAAAACCATTAGTATTTGGATATCGCTAGGATTTACTCCACTTATACGGCTAGCCTGTCCAATAGTAAGTGGACGAATTTTTTTGAATTTTTGAAGCGCTTCAATAGATAGCGCCACTAATTTATCGTAATCAAAATTATCCGGAATCATTTTATTTTCAAGCGTCAACATACGCTCCACAATTTCTTTTTCTTTCTCGATATAACGCTCGTACTTAATCTGTATTTCCGCTTGTTCTAAATGATCTACTTCTTTATCTTTTAATTTTTCTTTTAATTCAGTGCAATTTTCAATCACTTGATTTAGGCTAATATTCGGTCGCAGCAAGAGTTTTGAGGCTTTTTGTTTTTCTGTAATCTCCATTGAATCAATACTGGTTAAAAAACCATTCACTTCTTCTGGTATAATAGTTTGATTAGAAAGTATTGTTTTTATGTTGGCTACTTCGTTGGTCTTTTCTTCTACTTTGCGTAATCTGTCTGCACTTGCAAAACCAAGTTTATGACTTAATTCTGTTAATCTTAAATCGGCATTGTCTTGTCTTAATAGTGTTCTGAACTCTGCTCTTGAAGTAAACATTCTATAGGGTTCGTTCGTGCCTTTGCTTATAAGATCATCAATTAAAACTCCAATATAAGCGTCGGATCTTTTTAAGATAAGAGGCTCTTTTTCGTTAATTTTTAAATGCGCATTCATACCCGCCATTATGCCTTGACATGCCGCTTCTTCATAACCCGTTGTACCATTGATTTGTCCAGCGAAATATAAATTACTGATGGCCTTGGTTTCTAAAGTATAGGTTAATTGAGTAGGCTGAAAATAATCGTATTCAATGGCGTAACCTGGACGGAACATACGTGCATGCTCAAAACCAGGTACTCTACGAAGTGCTTCGTATTGTACTTCTTCTGGTAAGCTTGTACTAAACCCGTTTACATATATCTCTACTGTATTCCAGCCTTCCGGCTCTACAAATAACTGATGTCTTTCTCTATCTGCGAACCTATTAATCTTGTCTTCTATACTTGGACAGTATCTTGGACCCACTCCTTCTATACGACCCTGGTACATTGGGCTTCGATCAAAACCTGTTCTTAATATATCGTGTACGATTGAATCGGTATATGTAATATGACAAGAACGCTGATCTTCGGCCTTAACTCTAGGTATATCCATGTAAGAGAAGCCTACAATTTCTTCGTCACCCTTCTGTTCTTCCATCTTTGTATAGTCTAAACTACGGCCATCCACTCTTGGAGGCGTGCCCGTTTTAAGCCTATCTGACTCTAATCCAAAAGAAACCAGTTGTTCTGTAATGCCGGAAGCGGCTTTTTCTGCCACCCTTCCACCTCCAATTTGTTTCTCGCCTATATGAATAATTCCGTTTAAGAAAGTTCCGCTGGTTATAATAACTGCATCTGCCTCTATTTTATGTCCTAAACTTGTTATGACCCCGCAGGCCTTATTGTTTTTTATGATAAGCTCGTTCACTGAGTCTTGGTAAAAGTCCACATTGGGGGTGTTTTCTAACATTTCCCTCCACTTAGAGGCAAATAAATGCCTATCGTTCTGGGATCTTGGGCTCCACATGGCCGGCCCCTTGCTTTTATTAAGCATTCTAAACTGAATAGTACTTAGGTCGGTGACAATACCGCTATAACCACCTAGGGCATCTATTTCCCTTACTATTTGACCTTTGGCAATTCCACCCATGGCAGGGTTACAACTCATTTGTGCAATGGTCTGCATATTCATGGTCACCAATAAAACCTTGGAGCCCATATTGGCCGCCGCCGCTGCTGCTTCACAGCCTGCATGGCCGGCACCTACTACTATGACATTGTATTTGGGAAACATATAAGTGTGCAAAGATAAGCCTGTATTGAATACCAAGCAATTCAATTAATAGCAATATTGCATATTAAACGTTTTAGAAAATATGACTATTCCTCGCTTTGTCGTTCACTTCGCTCACAAGACCCGCTTGGAATAGAATTTTTTCCAAAACCCTATATTACCACTTCGCTATTGGTCGATTGCTTCGCTTACAAAACCTGCATTTTGATATGTTCCATATGGAACGTTTTCTAAGTTTGAGGTATAAAATCAATGGGGAATGTTCCACGTGGAACCTTTAGGAGAGAAAAGGGATTAAAACTTTATTTGGCAATAGACTTAAGGTATGATTTCAGCCATTTGTCCTCCTGGGCGCGCATTTTCTTGATATCGGCCGCCTTTTTATCCTTGTAGCCACAGAAATGGAGGGCTCCGTGGAAAATTACCCTAAGCAACTCCTCCTTCAAGGAAGTCTTATGGGTTTGGGCATTATCCTTTACACGGTCAATACTTATATAAACCTCTCCAATTAACTTCCCCTTGGTTTCAGATAGGTCGAAACTAATAATATCGGTATAATAATCGTGTTGTAGGTAGGATTTATTAATGCCTAATAAAAATTTATCAGAACAAAAAATATATTGAAGCGTCTCAATAGTCAAGCCCTCTTTTTTTAAAGACTTTTCGATAAAAGCCTTTACTGCTAAACGATTGCTCAGTGTTGCATTTCTGTCGGCCTTATTAAAAGAGATACTCAATGACATAAAAGATTGTTTTTCAATGCTCCAAATTTCGTAACTATTTATGTAAAACAGAAACTATCTTTGCACTATTAATATGAAGAAACTATCAGAGTTAAAAATGGGGGAGTCGGGTGTTATTCATTCTTTTGAAAATGATGAAATCTTTTTGAAGTTAATGGAGATGGGCTGTATACCAGGCGAATTAATTACGGTTGAGCAAATTGCTCCATTAGGAGATCCTATATCCATTTCGGTGGCAGGGTATCAATTAAGCCTTAGAATGAATGAGGCAGATAGTATTTTTATTAACCCTAATATTGAAATAACTAATTGATAATCAATATATTATAAAATGAAGATTGGTTTATTTTTTGGTTCTTTTAACCCTATACATAATGGCCATTTAATGGTGGCTAGTTATGTAGCCAATCATTCAGACCTAAAACAAGTATGGTTAGTGGTCTCTCCACAAAATCCATTGAAAGCCCAGGGCAGTTTATTAAACGAATACGACCGATTACATTTAGCCAAGCTGGCTATTGAAGAGGATACACAATTAAAAGTATCTGATATTGAATTTTCTTTACCGAAGCCTTCTTACACTATTGACACCCTTATTTATTTAGAAGAGAAATATCCGCAACATGAATTTTCGGTAATCATGGGTGCTGATAGTTTTCAAAATTTACCGAAGTGGAAAAACTTCGAAACCTTAGTTAAGAATTATTCATTCATTGTATATAAACGAGATGGCTTTGATATTAGCAATGAATATGGTGCGCGCGTGCAAATATTAGAGGCACCCTTATTACAACTCTCTGCTACACTAATTCGCAATAATAGAAAAGAAGGAATAACGATTCGTTATTTAGTACCAGAGAAAGTACGCGAAGAAATTGAGCATAGTAATTACTTTAAGGACTAGATTTAAATAAGTTCTAAAATCATATTTCCATCTATTCCAAGCTTTACGTGAACCGCTTTTAGAAATTGAATATCGGGCTCTCTTTTACCATTTAATATTTTAGAAATTTTTGAACTTGACATCTCGAAAAGAGCCGCCAGCTTATATTGTGTAATATTCATTTCGGCAATCTTTTTTTGAACCACATCATTTATAGTAATAGGGAGCGGCCAAATCTTAAGACTATTTTTTTCATAATCAGCTGCAAGTAAAGTAAGTTGGTGAAGCTCCTCAGTATCTTTTTTATTTAAAGAATTAAAGCCTCCGCCCTTAGTGGCTTTTTTAATAAAAGCTTCAATTAGTTGGTGTACCTGTTCGTATTGGTTCTTATTTCTAATTTTATCAATCATAATTATATAGTTGAACAATTTATTTTGTCATAATTCACATGTGTCCCAATATATCTTATATAAAGGGTTCTTTTGTTAAAGTGTATCAATGCCACCAGCCTAAAAACGTTACCTCGAATATTAAAAACATATCTATCATTTCCAACGGCATCTACCGAGCCAAAGTCCCTTTTAATATCAGAAAACTCCTTCCAGCTTGCCCTCCTTGTTATTTTATACCACCTATTTAGCGACTCGGCCGATTCGGGGTGTTTGCTCACAAAAGCCTGCACGATGGTAAAGCTTAATATAATCATAAAACTAATAATTATTTCATTAAAATAAAAATATTTCTAAAATAGAAATATTATCAATGATGCCATTGGCATAATTATTAAAACTTATGATACGAAATCGCAGTATTTATACTTGAAGGGGGTATTAAACAAAATCGGCGCCGCCCATAAAAGGTGGCGCCGAAAAAATCATTAGACATAACTATCGGTTCATGCTGGCTAAAAACTCTTCGTTGTCTTTAGTGCCGCGCATGCGTTTTAATAATTCATTCATTGCTTCATCGTTATTCATATCATTAATGAATAAGCGAAGAATATTCATTCTACCTAATACTTCTTTGTCTAATAATAAGTCGTCACGACGCGTGCTTGATCCTACTAAATCAATAGCAGGGAAAATACGCTTATTTGCTAAACGACGATCTAATACTAATTCCATATTACCTGTTCCTTTGAACTCTTCAAAAATAACCTCATCCATTTTTGAACCCGTTTCAATTAAGGCAGTTGCTAATATAGTAAGTGATCCACCGTTTTCAATTTTACGCGCTGCACCAAAAAATTGTTTTGGACGAAGTAAGGCGGTCGCTTCCACACCACCCGATAATACTTTACCAGAACTTGGTGCTACTGTATTGTGCGCACGTGCTAAACGTGTAATTGAATCTAATAGAATAACTACATCGTGTCCGCACTCTACCAAGCGTTTTGCTTTTTGTAATGCAACTGAAGAAACCTTAACGTGTTTTTCAGCAGGCTCATCAAAAGTAGAAGCAATCACTTCTCCTTTTACAGAACGCTCTACATCTGTTACCTCCTCTGGTCTTTCATCTATTAATAATATAATTAAATAACATTCTGGATGGTTGGCAGCAATGGCATTGGCTACTTCTTTCAACAACATAGTCTTACCCACTTTTGGTTGGGCTACAATCAAACCTCTTTGACCCTTTCCAATAGGTGTAAATAAATCCATGATACGGGTACTATAATTAGTAGCCGATGTATATAAATTTAATTTCTCAAAAGGAAAAATAGGCGTTAGATAATCAAAAGGAATACGAT